>Ga0310344_10001120_pt1 | contig 20831 bp, 20 predicted proteins | sample HC15DNA20200_MG_FD_203801 | JGI IMG/M metagenome (GOLD analysis project Ga0310344, IMG submission 203801) | Marine microbial communities from station ALOHA, North Pacific Subtropical Gyre - HC15-DNA-20-200_MG | ecosystem: Environmental > Aquatic > Marine > Oceanic | place: Pacific Ocean: North... | reverse complement strand
ACTCCCACCGCAGATCCCGGCTCGAGCGGCGCGCCTGCCTCGGTCTGGGCGGCCAGGGCGCCCCCGGCGGTCGCCACGAGCCCCGCCTGCCGAAAGAGCGGGGCCAGCTGCTCGATCGCCTCGGGCAAAAATCCGCTCATTACCAACGGTGTGGCGATCGGACGAAGCGCCAGAGACTGACCTGCTGCCGGCAGCCCCAGCGCCGCGATGTCCTCAGCGCGCGCCCGGAAGGGCGCCGGCGGCGTCAGTCGTCGAGGTAGCAACTGGGCCAGGGTGTCGGCTACCAGGGGGAGCGGGAGCGGACCCGCTGCCGCGGGAATTGTCGGGGACGGCGCGACCCCACTCGTGTCGTCTCGCAGCATCTCGGCGATCGGTGTAATGCCAGCGATTGTGTCCTTCGGGAAGGAGCCCATCGCGTAGGACACGGCGCCAATCAGGCGCCCGTCGACGTACACTGGGCTTCCGCTCATGCCCTGAAAGACTCCGCTCTCGGCCAGTGGACCTCCCGCTAGTCTGGCCAGGATCAGATTTCGTCTTGGCCCCATGTAATTCTCGAGCACGCCGATAATGTCGACGCTGAAGTCGCTGATCTCGGTGCCCTGGAACACGGTTCGCCCGGTGCCTTGCATGCCAGGTTGAATCTCATCGACTGGCATCGTGACGGTGGCGGCTGGCACGACGGCCATGAGCCCGCCCGTGAGCATCAGCGCGAGCAAGAGCGGGGCGCGAAGTTTCATAAAGAAGGGGTAATTGCGAGGAGCCCGGAATACTCTCGACTTATAGCGGAGGGATGCCGCATGGGTCAAGGGTCGCGGCGCGCGGCGCCGGCGCTGCGGACGTCGATTGACACCTGTAGCCGCGCTCTGCTAGCGTACCGAAGTTAACCGCTTGGAGGATGCAACGCTTGGTTATGTCAACTCCTGCCCCCCGTCCGAACTCTTACGAACGGAACTGGTTGTGGCGCTCTTATTGCGGCCTTAGGGCCCCGGAGAGGCAGCTCTGAGCATCTGAGCATCCGCGCGAACGACGAGTTTTTCAGCCTCTTCAGCCCCTGGTTGGAGAGGCTTTTTTTGTGCTATTGCCAGCTTCGATGACTGACCCTGCCCTGTGCGCCACGGTTACGGCTGCCACGATGGAGGAGTTGCGCGCCAGACGCGACGCCGTGAAGGGTGCCGATCTCGTCGAACTCCGGCTCGACGGCATCCGGACGCCAGATGTGGCCGGGGCGCTCAAAGACCGACAGTTACCCGTCATCGTGACCTGTCGCGCCAGCTGGGAAGGCGGGCAATTTAGAGGCAGCGAAGAGGAGCGCCAGCGACTCCTAGAGCAGGCCCTTGATCAAGGTGCGGACTGGGTTGACCTCGAGTGGCAGGGCGGGTTCGGTGACCTGATCGCCAGGCGCAACGGACGGAACGTGGTGCTGTCCTTCCACGATTTCGACGGCACTCCTCCGGATCTCGAGGCTCGCTACGACGCGATGCGGACGAGCGGGGCGGAGGTGGTTAAGCTCGCGGTCACCACCCATACCGGAGACGACCTGCGTCGGCTCCGTCGCCTCGGGTCTGGAGAAGGCCTGAGCGTCCTGATCGGGATGGGGCAGACGGGAGTCCCAAGCCGGGTACTACCCGGACGTTTTGGCTCGGCTTGGACCTACGCTGGCGAGGGAGTCGCGCCGGGACAGATGAGCGTCCGTCGGCTGCTGGAGCGGTTCCGCTTCCGGCGGATTAGCGACCGCACTGCGGTCTACGGTGTCGCAGGATCGCCAGTCGGACATTCGTTGTCACCGGCGATGCACAACGCCGGGTTGGCCGATCAGGGTCTCGACGCCGTGTACCTGCCATTCCAAGCGGCTGATGCCAAAGATCTATTCCGACTGGCTGAGGACCTGTCGGTCCGAGGGTTGAGCGTAACCGCGCCATTCAAGGAAGAGGTCCTGGCCCTCTCCGACGAGATAGATCCGCTGGCGACCCAAGTAGGCGCCGTTAACACCTTGCGGCGGGTAGGCGACCACTGGGAGGCTCGAAATACTGACGTCGCGGGTTTTCTCGCACCGCTAGCCCGGCGCGGGGCGCTGGAAGGGACCCGAGCCACGGTGCTGGGTGCAGGGGGCGCGGCTCGAGGGGTTGCCGTAGCCCTCGTCAGCCGTGGCGCACGGGTGTCAGTCTGTGCTCGTCGCGCGGACCGTGCCCGGGAGATAGCCACACTGGTCGGCGGTGAAGCCGCGGGGTTTCCGCCCGAACCTGGAAGCTGGGACCTGCTGGTGAACACCACGCCGATCGGGACCGCGCCCAAGATCGACGAGAGCCCAGTCCCAGCCAGCTGTCTCGTGGGCGGCGGACTCGTCTATGACCTCATCTATAACCCGGATCCCACCAAGTTGATGCGAGACGCAGCCGCGACCGGGTGTGAGACGATCGGGGGCTTGGACATGCTCGTGGCCCAGGCGCTCGACCAGTTCGCGTGGTGGTTCGGCGTTCGCCCGCCGGCAGATCTGTTCCATGCCGCAGCCAAACAGGAGCTTTTCGAGGAGATGTCGGCATGAGCGTCACGTCCTTCGAACGTTTTCATGAACTTGCCACGCATGGGACATTCGTCCCTGTGTGCAAGGAACTGCGGGCGGACTTGCTGACACCGCTGTCAGCGTTCCTCAAGATCGCGGAACACTCCGAACACGCCTTTCTTTTTGAGAGTGTTGAAGGGGGGGAGCAGGTCGCCCGTTACTCCTTCCTCGGGAAAGACCCCTTCCTGGTCCTACGCGCCGCGGACGGAAAGACGATCGCCGAGGAGGGAGGCTCCGTGACCCACAGCGACGTCCCGTTTATGGACCGGCTCCGGGCGGTCATGAGCGACTACCGCGCGCCACAAGTGGCGGATTTACCTCGGTTCACAGGGGGAGCCGTCGGCTTTCTCGGCTACGACGCCGCAAACTGGTTCGAGCCCGCACTCGACTCGGCGTGGAAGGCACATTCGCTGCCGCCCGGACAGGACGACGACGCCGGATTTATGCTGTTTGACTCGATTCTGGCGTTCGATCACGTCAAACACCGGATCCTGCTCATCGCCAATGCCCGGGTCAACCCCGGCGACGACCTCGAAGGGGCCTACCGTTTCGCTTGCGCCAAGATTCATTTCCTTGAGCAAGAACTCCAGCGAACGCTGTCAGAGCCGGCTGCGGCCGAGCCGACACCGATTGATATCACCTCTAACACGAGCCAGACGGCGTTCGAGGAGGCCGTCCGGATCGCCAAGGAGCGGATCGCAGCCGGCGACATCTATCAGGTGGTCCTCTCGCAACGTTTCGAGACAGCCCTCAAGGCCGACCCGTTCAACGTCTACAGGGCGCTCAGGCACGTCAATCCCTCACCCTACATGTATTACATCCGGATGGGGCCGCTCGCGATCGTGGGCTCGTCGCCCGAGATGCTTGTCCGGGTGGAGGGACGTGAGGCCATCACGCACCCGATTGCTGGCACAAGGCCGCGGGGGCGGGACGCTGCCGAAGATGACCGGCTGGCCGAAGAGCTCCAACTCGATCAGAAGGAGCGCGCCGAACACGTGATGCTCGTCGATCTCGGACGGAACGACCTCGGTCGGGTATCGGAATACGGCACGGTACGGGTGGCCCAATTCATGGAACTTGAGCGCTACTCGCACGTCATGCACCTGGTCTCTCGTGTCGAGGGGCGCCTTCGCGAAGATGAGGACCGGCTCGACGCCCTCGCCGCCTGCTTCCCGGCAGGCACGGTCTCCGGTGCACCGAAGATCAAGGCGATGGAGATCATCGCGTCGCTCGAATCCACAAGGCGAGGCATCTACGCAGGCGCTATCGGCTATGTGGATTTTTCCGGCAACCTCGACTGTTGCATCACGATTCGCACGATCACGATCCGGGACGGCAAGGCCTACGTGCAGGCCGGCGCCGGCATCGTGGCCGACTCTGACCCAACGGCGGAGTACAACGAGACGCGAGCCAAGGCGGCTGCCCTGCTCCGCGCGCTTGAGATGGTGTAACCATGGTGCTGGTAATCGACAACTACGACTCCTTCACCTACAACCTGGTGCAATACCTGGGAGAGCTCGGCGCCGAGATCCAGGTTCGTCGGAACGACGAGGCCACCCTCGATGCACTGGTGGCGATGCGGCCGGAGCGGATCGTCGTCTCGCCCGGACCGGGACGCCCCGAACAAGCCGGCGTCACGATCGATCTAATCCGACGCTGCGGTCCCAAGCTGCCGATACTCGGCGTCTGTCTGGGCCATCAAGCCATAGGGCAGGCATTCGGAGCCAGTATCATGCCGGCACCCGTGCTCGTTCATGGCAAGCAGTCGATGGTGGAACACGACGGCCGTGGCATCTTCGCCGGAATCGAGAGGCCGTTCGCCGCGGCGCGCTATCACTCGTTGGCGATCGCGCCAGAAACCTGCCCCTCAGAGCTCGAAGTCACCGCGCATGCCGGCGACGACGGCACGATCATGGGCGTGCGACACTGCGAATGGCCGCTGCACGGCGTCCAGTTTCATCCGGAATCTGTGCTGACCGGAACCGGTCGGAATATTCTCCGCAATTTTCTGGAATGCTGATGTTCTCGACCCTGATCGACACGCTTCGCCGCCGGCAGGACCTCAGCGTCGAGGAATCGGCAGCGGCCATGGAGGAGATCATGGCCGGTCGAGCGACACAAGCGCAGATCGCCGGCCTACTGGTCGCCCTCTCGATGAAGGGTGAGCGTCCGGCCGAGATCGTAGGTTTAGCCAGGACGATGCGGGCGAACGCAGTGTCGCTGTCCCGTGAGCGCCACGGACTGTTCGATACCTGCGGGACTGGCGGTGATGGCGCATCCACCTTCAACGTCTCGACCCTGGCGGCACTGGTCTTGGCCGGTTGCGGCGTGCCAGTTGCCAAGCATGGAAATCGAGCGGTCTCCAGTATGTGCGGGAGCGCCGACCTCTTCACGGCTCTCGGGGTCCGGACCGATGCTTCGCCTAGGGTCGTCGAGGCGTGTCTGGATTCCTGCGACATCGCGTTCTTCTTTGCGCCGACATTTCATCCGTCAATGCGCCACGCCGGTCCTGTACGGCGCGAGCTGGGCGTCCGCACGGCTTTCAACCTGCTGGGGCCACTGACGAACCCTGCCGGAGTGCGACGCCAGCTGGTGGGCGTGGCCAGATCAGAGCACACCGATCTCCTCGCCCGCGCACTCGGCGACCTGGGATCTGAGCGGGCCTGGGTCGCCCATGGAGCCGACGGTCTGGATGAAATCACGACGACCGGACACACGAAAATTTCCGAATGCCGCGACGGCCAGATCCGCACGTTTTTCCTACACCCCTCTGACTTTGGACTACCAGTTGCCGACCCAGCGGCGCTAAAGGCGACGTCTCCCGAAGACAACGAGGCGATCGCCCGAGCCGTCCTTAAAGGGGTGCCCTGCGCCCCACGAGACATGGTGCTCGCCAATGCAGCGGCTGGACTCTTAATCATGGAACGAGTGGCGACGCTACCCGAGGGAATCGCGCTGGCTGCCAGCGCGATCGACGACGGCCGAGCGGCAGACGCGCTCGAGGAGTTGACCCGAGTGTCTTCGACAGGGGGAAAAGCGACGTGAGCGGAATGTCCCCGGACCTGCTCGGGACTATCGTCGCCGGCACTCGTCACCTCGTCGAGGCGCGTCGCGAGCGCCAGCCGGACGAGGAATTGGAACGCCAGGCATCCGAGCTGCTCGTCGGCGGAGATCGTTTCCTCGGTACGCTCCATGCCCCTGATGCCCCCCGTATTATCACGGAGTGTAAGCGTCGGTCGCCTTCGTGCGGCATCTTGTGTGAGGACTATCACCCCGGAAGCATAGCCACCGTGTACGCCCAGCACGGAGCGGCCGCTATCTCGGTTTTAACCGAGCCAACCTTCTTCGACGGGGCGCCGGCCCACCTGCGGGAGGTCCGTGCCTCGGTGACGCTTCCGATACTTCGCAAGGATTTCATCGTTGACCACTACCAGTTGTTGGAAGCGGCGGCCTGGGGTGCCGATGCCATCCTGCTGATTGTGGCGGCTCTCGACGATAAGGTGCTCCGTTCCCTGCACCGCGACGCCCGCGGACTGGGTCTTGCGGTGCTGGTTGAGGTTCATGATGAGCGCGAACTCGACCGAGCTCTTACCGCCGGGGCCCAGGTGATCGGGGTCAATAACCGGAATCTACGAACCCTAGAGGTGGATCTCGACGCCTCTCACCGCTTAATCGAAGAAATGCCGACCGACGTGACCGTCATCGCGGAAAGCGGTCTCCGCAGCCATGAAGACCTCCAAGCCCTTGGACGGGCCGGCTATCACGCGTTTCTCATCGGAGAGACCCTCATGTCCGCGTCCAACCCGGGAGAGACGCTACGAGCCCTGCGAGGGACCCGAACCACGACGACAACGGTGACGGAGACGTCAGGGTGACAACGCCGGTCAAGGTCTGCGGTATCACGCGCACATCGGATGCCGTCCTGGCCGCCGAACTAGGGGCGACGTGGGTCGGCTTTGTCTTCTGGCCGATGAGTCCTCGCGCGGTGCGCCCTGCGGCTGCCGCCGCCATCCTCGCCGAACTGCCGCCACACGTGGCCGGCGTTGGCGTGTTCGTGAATCAACCGATCGACGAGATCAATAGCATCGGGGACATGGTCGGCCTGGCAGCCATCCAGCTGCATGGCGACGAATCCGATGCCGATTGCGCCGCCTGCCGGCGGCGGGTGATCCGGGCGGTCCGATTGCGCCCAGAAGACGATGCGTCGGTCGCCGACGGAATCTGGCCGGCAGCCACCGTGCTGGTTGATGCGTTCGACCCCGTGCGCTACGGCGGCACCGGCCGTGCGGTGAGCTGGACGGTCGCCGCAGAGCTTGCGTCCCGCCGGCGAACTCTCCTGTCCGGCGGGCTTGGGCCGCACAATGTGGCCGCCGCCATCGAGACGGTTGCGCCCTACGGCGTGGACGTCTCCTCCGGCGTCGAGACGGCACCCGGCTTCAAGGACCCTGAGAAGCTTCGGGCCTTCTTCAAAGCCGTGCGGTCAACGAACGCGACCGGAAACGAGACATGAAGATGACGAATGAGACCCCGCCCGCCGGCCGGCGCGACCCGGACGAGCGAGGCTACTTTGGCGCCTACGGTGGTGGCTTCGTACCCGAAACATTGGTCGCTCCCGTTGAAGAGCTCAAAGAGGCATATTTCGACGCCAGAATGGATGCCGGCTTCCGGGAAGACTTCGAGCGACTGCTGCAGCACTACGTTGGGCGCCCCACCCCGCTCTACGAGGCGCAGCGCTGGTCGCGGGCGCTCGGCGGGGCACGGATCTTTCTGAAACGGGAAGACCTCGCCCACACCGGAGCTCACAAGATCAACAACGCCCTTGGCCAGGCGCTCCTCGCTGTTCGGATGGGCAAACAACGTGTCGTGGCCGAGACGGGGGCAGGTCAGCACGGCGTCGCGACAGCGACGGCGTGCGCGTTGCTCGGACTGACGTGCGAAGTCTACATGGGCGCCGACGACGTTGCCCGTCAGGCGCCCAACGTCGTCCGGATGCGCCTCCTCGGCGCGAAGGTAACGCCTGTCGACTCCGGCAGTAGAACCCTCAAGGACGCCATCAACGAAGCGATGCGCGACTGGGTAACTCATGTCGAGGATACTTACTACCTGCTTGGATCGGTCCTGGGTCCGCACCCGTACCCCCTCATGGTGCGCGAGTTTCAGTCCGTCATCGGAGCTGAGGCCAGAGTTCAGATTCATGCCCAAGCCGACGGCCCACCCGACGTGGTGGTGGCGTGCGTGGGTGGCGGCAGCAACGCCCTTGGCATCTTCGACGGCTTCGTGGATCAGGGCGGTGTGAAGCTAGTCGGCGTCGAAGCGGGAGGGGACGGCATGGTGGCCGGCCGCCATGCCGCGAGATTCGCGACGGGCACCGTGGGTGTACTCCAGGGGACTCGGAGTGTGATCTTGCAGGATCAGCAGGGCAACATTGAACCGACGCACTCAGTCTCGGCAGGACTCGACTACGCGGCAGTGGGTCCTGAGCATGCGTGGCTGCGTGACCTCGGCCGCGCTGAATACTCCTGGGTTAGCGATCAGGAAGCCCTTGACGGCTTTCAACAACTCGCGAAATTGGAGGGAATCCTACCCGCGCTGGAGTCGTCGCACGCTCTGGCGTATGTCGCCCGAATAGCGCCCAGCCTGCCCACCCAAGCGGTCGTGCTTGCCAACCTGTCAGGGCGCGGCGACAAGGATGTCGAGATCATCGAATCACAGGGCCTTGGCTGTGCCCCGGCAGGGGAGGCGGCCTCGTGAGCTCGCGGCTAGCGGATATCTTCAGCGGGCCGGGCGAATCGCGGCTCATCACCTACGTCACCGGCGGCGATCCCGACGCGACGCGATCCGCCGACATCCTCCGTGCGCTCGACCGGGCGGGCGCGGACGTACTCGAAGTGGGCGTCCCATTCTCCGATCCCCTGGCCGATGGGCCGGTCATCCAACGGGCTTCCGAGCGCGCCCTGCGTGCGGGAGCCAGTCTCGGTTCGGTACTCGATCTAATCGAGCAGGTTCGTTCAAATGTCGACGCAGGTGTTGTGGTCTTTACCTATGCGAATCCGATCCTCCGGTTCGGGGTCGAAGCATTCACCGACCGGGCGGCAGCCATCGGGGTAGACGGAGTCCTGGTCCTCGATCTCCCGATAGAAGAGGCCGGCCCCTTCCGCGAGCAGGTTGTCTCGGCGGGCTTGGACCAGATCTTCCTAGTTAGTCCCACCACGACTGACGAGCGTCTCGCTGCCGCGGCGGCGTTAGGAAGCGGCTTCCTATATGGGATCTCGCGCCTGGGAGTCACGGGGGCGCGCTCGGAAGTCGGAGGGGGAGCCCCTCAGCTCGTCAGCCGGATCCGTCAAGTCTCATCGCTGCCGGTCGCGGTGGGCTTCGGAGTCTCCCACCCCGACCACGTACGGCAGATAGGGAAGTGGGCAGACGGCGTGGTTGTCGGGAGTGCGCTGGTCGACGTGATAGCTCGCCAAGCAGAATCAGACAGGCTTGCCCCGGCGATCGAGGAGTACATCAGGTGGCTACGGAGCGGCACCGGAGCCGTGGGAGTGTCTACCGACCATGAAAAATGAGCAAACCCCAAGGAAGCTCCAGCCGGAGGTCGACCGTCGGATCGATGTAATTAGGAGGCGGATGGACAAGATCGACGCCCGGCTCGTCGCCTTGTTGAATGAGCGTGCGAGGTGCGCCCAGGACATCGGAGACCTCAAGGAGCAGGTGGACATGGAGGTTTACCAGCCGAGTCGGGAAATCGAGGTCTTGGCGCACGTGCGTGACGAGAACCTGGGTCCGCTCAACGGCGACGCGATCACTCGGCTGTTCGAGCAGATCATCGACGAGGCCCGGCGTCTCGAACGCACCCCGAAGTAGCGAGCATCAGTAGCGCAAGGGAGAAGGGAAGGCGGACCATGGTGGTCGTGATGAAAGAACCCGCGAGCGAGGAGCAGATCCAGCATGTGATCGCTCAACTGGTCGACAAGGGGTTCGACATGCATCGTTCTACCAAACAACCAGGGACGGGCCTCTAGATGACCGACGACCCTCGTCTGCTACCCGTCATCCAGTCGGCGAGTGCCTCGGGAGAACCACCAGTCTTCGACAAAGTGGCCATTGTCGGTCTGGGGCTTATTGGCGGCTCCATCGCACTGGCCGTGCGGCAGCACTGGCCGACCAGTCTGGTAATCGCCGTAGACCGAAAGGATGTGCTCGAACAGGCAATGGTGAGACACGCCATCGACGTCGCCGCCGACGACCCGGTCGTCATGGCTGAGGCTGATCTCGTCATCCTCGCCGCGCCGGTCGAGCAGAATATTGAACAGCTATCCGATCTCGACCGGCACGTCACAACGCCCGCGGTCGTCACGGACGTCGGTAGCACGAAACGGACAACCGTCGCGGCGGCGCGCCAGCTTCCTTCACGCTTTACCTTTATTGGTGGACATCCGCTGGGGGGAGCCCCTCGTGGAGGCCTGGCCTACGCTCGTGCCGACCTCTTCGTCGACCGGCCCTGGATCTTTACCCCTGACGGAACTCAGCCGGCTGACGTGCTTGAGAAGCTCAATGCTTTCGTTCGCAGCCTCGGAGCTCGACCCCACATCCTGACTCCTGAACAACACGATCGGCTCCTCGCCTTCGTGAGCCACCTCCCCCAATTGTCGGCCAGCGCCCTAATGCACGTGGTGGGAGAGGCGGCTGGCGAAGAGGGTCTTAGGCTGACGGGCCGTGGGCTGTTCGACGCGACCCGGCTGTCGTCGAGTCCGCCAGATATCTGGCGTGACATTTGTCGTTCGAATCGTGAAATGGTCGCCGAGGCGCTCGATCTGTTCATCGGCGAACTCCAGACGCTGCGCGAGGACCTCGCGACAGGGGAGGAGCTCGACCGGGTATTCGCCTCTGCGGGCGAATGGCGCGCACGGCTGGCCGAGGTGCGGCCAACGCGCGAAAGACAGCCATGACGCACCCGGTCTAGTCACGCTATCGCAGCAACTTCTTGACACGGTGAGCGCTGAGGCCCCAGAAGAGGGCTTCTTGCACCCGATCGTTCAGGGAACGTCCTGTGAGCACCGGCTCTACCGAGTCGCGCAGGGCTCCCTGTGCTCCGTCGCTGTGCGGGTGACGGCGCGACTACTCGCCCTGTATCTGAATCGCCGTACGCGCAGTTTCGACGACCTCGCCCCCGCGCTTCAGGATCAGTCGCACCTCATACCGCCCCCCGTACTCAAACCTGTGCCGACGGGAGAACCGGCGCCGGATCTCGCTAACGCCAGGTTCATACGGCTCGCAATCATAGATGCTCTCTGAGCGAGTCTCGTCATCCCAATCCCACTCGGCGCTTACACAGTAGAACTCTTCATGGTCGTCGGCACCACCACGGAGGCGCCCCGTAAAAACAATCTCGGCCGGAGCGAATGCAAGGTTCGGCCGAGCCCGAAGCGTCAGGTCGGGACGGTCTTCCTGCGTCCGGACCTCAACCACCGACGACGTCAATGAAATGAGTCCACCCGTGAGCAGGAGAGCGATCAAGGCGCGAATCGCGCATCGCGAGACCATCGAGCGATTGTAGCGCGGACTAATACTCACGACCAGCCGGTCAACCCTGGCGCTATAATCTTGCCCGGATGACGTCGCTACCCCATGAACCCGCTGTATCCGGAAGCTCTGGATCACTCGCCGATGCCGACGTCGACCTAATCGTCGTCCCCCTCTTTCAGGACGAACCGGACTCTGACGAATCGTTGGAGGCACTTGACGCCGGGACGGCTGGTGCGCTCACCCGCGCCCGCGCTCGGGGCGAACTGACCGGACGCGCCCAGGAACTGTTCTTCACCGATATCGTGACGGAGAGCTGGAGCCCAGCCAGGCTCCTCCTGATCGGCGCCGGCCCCCTGTCCCGTTTGGACCGTCGACTGGCCGAGGTGCTTGGTGGAGTCGCTGGGATGGCAGCCCGGGACCGAGGATTGGCAAGGGTGGGGTTCGTCGCCCGGAACGAGCTCGGCACCGCGAGTCTGGTGCAGGCCTCCCTCGAGGGTGCTCTGCTAGGCGCATTTCGGGATTTCCGTTTTAAGACCGCGCCCGCTCCGTCGTCGCCTCTCTTACACGTCCGGCTACTGCTGGACGACCGCCCTTGGTCGGCAGAACACGATGCAGCCGTGGCGCGCGCCCAGGCGCTTGCAGCAGGCGCGAATCTTGCGCGTGAGCTTTCGAACGAACCGGCCAACCTGCTCACCCCGCAAGCCTTCGGGGAGCGCGCCGCTACCTTGGTTACGTCTTCCCGGACCACGGTCGAGATTCTCGACGAGGAGGCAATCGCCAGGGAGGAAATGGGACTCCTGCTCGGCGTTAGCCAGGGCAGCGTCGAGCCCGCCCGGGTCATTGTGATGCGCTACACGCCGCCGGGCAAGGTTCAGGGCCCGACGCTTGCCCTTGTCGGCAAGGGGGTCACGTTCGACACAGGTGGCATTTCGATCAAGCCAGCCGACAGCATGGACCGGATGAAGCGGGACATGGCAGGGGGCGCCGCGGTCATCGGCGCGATGGCAGCCCTCGATCGCCTACAGCCATCGAGCGCAGTTCTCGGGATAGTACCGGCCGCAGAAAACATGCCTGGCGGACGGGCGATACGGCCCGGGGACGTACTTACTGCGGCCAATGGCACAAGCGTCGAGGTCCTCAACACTGACGCTGAGGGACGACTCATCCTTGCCGACGCACTTACCCTCGCCCAGCGGCTGGGGGCAACCCATCTCATCGATATCGCGACCCTGACGGGTGCCTGTGTTATCGCGCTCGGACACCACGCGTCTGCATTGGTCGGTCATCCGGACACCTGGGTTGAGCAGGTGTTGCACGCGGCCGCGGCCGCAGGCGAGCGCGTCTGGCCCCTTCCCGGCGATGACTCCTATAACCGCCAGCTCGACAGTGAGACGGCCGACGTAGCCAATATTGGAGGGCGGCCAGCCGGGGCGATCACGGCCGGACTATTCCTGAAGCGCTTCAGCGGAGGACTACCCTGGGCACATCTGGACATCGCCGGCACCGCCTGGTGGGAAGAAGCGGAGGCCTGGCATCCAAAGGGCGCCAGCGGGATCGGGGTTCGGACTCTGGCGACGCTCGCTCTTTCGATCAGCGGAGGCCCCACGCCCCCCCCTAGGGCGGAGGCCCTGTAGTAGCATCTCGGCATGCAGCAAGACTCGGCGACGCCGGTCATCATCGAGCTCGGTGAGGCCGCCGCAGCCGCCACCGAAGAGATTACAGTCGCCGATGTGCTCGTGGGCGCGTTCAGCTTTACGGGCGTGATTATCGTGGTGGCGGTGATGCTTGCCTTTGCCTTCGCCGGCGGATTGATCTGGTTCCGCAAACTCAATCCGACCAACTCGCTCAACGGCGAAGAGAGTGCGCGCACACGCCTCGCTCTTAACCAGCCGTCGCCGGACCAGCCCGGCTAGGCCCGGAGTTTTCATCGTCAGCCGCAATCGCGAATGGTTTAAGCGTGGACTGATAGTCGATCACCGCCTGAAAAAGCGCCTCAGCAATCCGGTCTCGATAGGCGTCGGTGGCCAGGAAAGCAGCCTCTTTTGCGTTCGTGAGAAAAGAGATCTCGGCGAGCACGCTGGGCATGGTGGCACCGATGAGGACCACGAACGGGGCGCGCTTGACTCCTAGGTCCTGTGCGTCCGGATGCAGTTCACGGATCCCGTCGACGAGATGGCGCTGAACGAGCTCCGCAAGGTCTTGGGACTCGTCAAGCTTGTTGTTCGTCGCAATCGAGCTGAGCAGGGCCGGCAGGTGGCTCATACCGTCGGTGGCCGGCGCGTTCTCACGCGCGGCTACCAACTGGGCCATCGGATCGTGGGTGAGGTCTAGATAATAGGTCTCGATTCCCCGAACCCGTGCATCGCTGGCGGCGTTGGCGTGGATCGATAGAAACAGGTCTCCTCCGACACGATTGGCGAGTTCGGTGCGCGCGCGAAGCGGGACAAAAAGGTCACTCCGCCGGGTTTGAACTACCTCGATGCCGACGCCGGCCAGGCGCTGTTCCAGCCTCAAGGCGACGTCAAGGACGAGCGCCGACTCTGTCAGATCTGCGGCGCGCGCTCCGGAGTCATATCCGCCGTGACCAGCGTCGATGACCACACGGGACACCCCCAACCCTAGTTGGCGCCCAAGCGACAGTGCGCCAGCAGTGCTGCGAGCGGGAGCGACCGCGTCTTCTGACCCTGGAACCTCGGAGCCATAGACGACGCGCGCGACCCTCTGAGCACTACCTTCCAGCGCAGGGTAGAGGACGTCGTGCATTGTCGGGTCAGGACTCAGGCCTGTCTGAGGGTCAGACCCACTAGCTTCATGCCTCGGCACAGCCGGCAAAGGCGCCAGCCGCCGAGCAGTCCAACTCTCCGGAACGGGAAGCAGTTCTAGGCGGTGCAGTTCATCTACCCTGGCGGCAGCGAAAACCTCGAGCGACGCAGGGGGGAGCGCCGGCTCGACCGAGACCGGTGGCACGCCCGCGTTGTTTCCTGCCGGGACCGGCAACCGCGGTTGGGTCACCGCCTCGACAACCAGCTGATACGGATCATCGAGGGTATAGAAACGGTAGCTCTCGACGTTGTTGAGGTCGAGGACTACCCGGGTGACCTGGCCCGCATGCCGCCCTAGTCTGATCTGTCGCACGGCCCCCCCTTCCGGATAGTCGAGGGTGGCGTTTCGCAGGGGCGGAACAGTAAACGTGTCGTTGAAGTCGAAGTAGAGACGAGGCGGCTCGTCCAAACGCTCCGCTAAGTAATCAACCTCGGCATCGAGCTCGATGGTGACGGTCACCATGCCCTCTCCGCTCGCCCTCGTTATCCGGCGAAGCTCGACCCGATCGCGTAGCCTCGCAAACTCCTTCAGGCGCGCCGGAATGCGGGCAACGAGGGAGCTTGCCGGGTACTTCCGCCCGAGCAGTCCAAGCAAATCGCGCCCCAATTCGAGGTCGCGGTCATCACGGTGTCGCTCGAACGCCACCAGTGCCACTCCCGCCGCCTGCCACAGGGCATTGTCGCTATAGCCGCTCTGCGGATGAAACCTGACCAGCTCCTCGTAGGCCGCAATCAGGGCGCGCAGTTCTGAGATGCCACCTGAGTCAACGGAGGCTCGCAGCGCTCGTTCGCGGGCCAGCGCGATTGTGTACCGCTCGTCGGCGGTGGCTGCGGCGAGCGGCGTCGCGATTAGCCCAAGAAGGGCAGCGGCGGCCAGCGAGCGCCACCAGCTACGCCGAACGAGTGGGTGTCGATGTCGAGTCATCGGCTGGCATCCCGGCAAGGGAAACTGTCAGTCGCATTTATCGACCGAAGCTAGACAAAGGTGTAGAGGGTTCCGGAAAGGGATACGCAGGAGGACGCACTTCCTACCGCAGCTGCATGTCAACCTGATCGAAGTAGTCGCGCGCCACGAGCACCTCGCGTGCTTTGCTCCCACTTCCTGGCGCTACGAGTCCGTCGGCCTCCATCATGTCGACTAGCCTGGCGGCGCGACTGAACCCGATACGCAGCCGACGCTGGAGATAGGAGATCGATGCCTGGCCTGCGGCCACCACGAGGCGAGCCGCGTCGTCGTAGAGATCATCCTTCTCAAACGCCGCCGCTCCTTCTGCCGGCTTCTCTTCCGCCGTGATGGCACTGTCGTAGGCTGGTGCACCCTGTTTTCGCAGAAAACCGCAGACCCGGGCCGTCTCCTGCTCGGAAATGTACGGACCATGCACACGCACGACCCGTGAAGAGGCAGGCGGCAGATACAGCATGTCTCCCCGCCCAAGGAGTTGCTCGGCGCCGTTGCTGTCGAGAATGGTCCGCGAGTCGACCTTCGACGACACCCGGAAGGCAATTCTGGACGGCAGGTTAGCCTTGATCAGCCCGGTTATGACGTCGACCGACGGCCGCTGAGTCGCCAGGATTAGGTGGATACCGACCGCTCGCGCCATCTGCGCAAGTCGGGCGATCGACTCCTCCACCTCGTGTCCGGCGATCATCATCAGGTCGGCCAGCTCGTCGATGGCCAGCACAATTGCGGGCAACCGCCGCGGTGGCTCTTCGGCACTTGCCTCGTTGTCTCCAGCCCGCTTGCGCTTCCGCTTCGAGCGCGCGGTATCGTCCAGTTGCCGATTGATGTTGCGGTTGTACTGCTCGAGATTACGCACTCCTTCGGCCGCTAGTAACTTGTACCGTTCCTCCATCTCCCGCACCGCCCATCGTAGGGCGTTGGCCGCCAGCTTGGGCTCGACCACCACCGGGGTCAATAGATGCGGAATGTCCTCGTACATGCCCAATTCGAGCCGCTTTGGGTCGATCATGATTAAACGCACATCGTCCGGCGTAGCCCGGTAGAGGATGCTCGTGAGCATCGCATTCATCGCGACACTCTTACCAGTCCCCGTCGATCCAGCGATCAGGAGGTGCGGCATCGTCGCCAGATCTCCCGCAATCGGTTCGCCATGAATCGTTCGACCGAGCGCTAATGTCAGCTTCGACGAAGACTCCCGATAGGGTCCGGCCTCGACCATCTGCCGGAGAGAGATCTGTTCCCGCACCCGATTCGGAATCTGGATACCGACTGTCGACTTACCAGGCAGCCGCTCGATCAAGACGGACTCGGCCTGCATCGCCAAGCATAGATCTTCGGCGAGCCCGGTGACTTTGCTGTACTTCACCCCGGCGTCCGGCTTGAACTCAAAGGTTGTGACCACCGGGCCCGGGTGAATCTGCACCACCGACCCCTCCACGGAGAACTCGCGGCACTTGTCCTCAAGCAGCCGCGCGTTGTCCATGAGCTCTCGCTCGTCGAACTTGTGCGCAGCCCGCGGCGGATCGAGCAGCGAAAGCGGCGGCAACGTGAAGGCCCCGCCCTGGCGCCGCTCGGCCGGCGTAGCAGACGGCGGGTCTGGCAGCGGGAGTGGCACCGACTCGGGCGCCGTGATGGAGGGCTCTGCCGGCCCGGGCTTCGCCCGTCGCTTCCGTGGCCGACGGGGCGGGGGTGTTGCCCCCTTTGCCAGGACGTCGGCGCGGGCTGATGACGCGCCAGTGCGATCCAGGTGCTTCTGCACCACTTCGCGGCGCGCACGCGCCTTGCGCCGATCGGACCACCAGGCCCGAAGCCACTCGCTCATCCTCGAGCCCCCGCGAGCCACGCGTGAGCCGGCCGACTGCGCCAATTGCCCGAACGAGAGCTGGGTCGTCAGGACCAGCGAAAGAAAGAGCAGGGTTAGGATGAACAGGATGGATCCCGTTCGATTGAGATACGCTGCCAATACATCCGCCAACCAGCCACCGACATAGCCGCCGGCTAGAAACGTCTGCCCGCCGTCGAATCCACCGACCGCTAGGCTGGCAAAGGTCGCCGCGCATCCGATTGCGACCGCAAGACCGATCAACTTCGTGTACGCCGCGTCGATTGGCCGACACCAGAAGTAGTGCCACCCCAGCGTGCCCAGCACGACAGGTAACAGGAATGCCGGGAAGCCGACTACCTGGTAGGACAGCTCGGCCAGGAACGCCCCCACCCGCCCGGCAAAGTTCGCCGGCGGATCCTGTCCCCCGGCGCTGAAAAACCATACCGGGTCGGCCGCATCGTAGCTGGCAAGCGCGATCACCCAGAACAGCGATGCAGCGAACAGCACTATTCCAACGACCTCACTGACGCGACGGGACAGTGTTGAAGCAGACACAGCTCAAATCTCCATGATGACTGGCAACACCAGCGGCCGCCGGCCCAGCCGTTTACGAAACTCCCGTTGCACTTCGATGCGCACCCTTTCGGTCAGGAGTCCTTGGTCCGACCGTTCGTCCAGCCCAGCGCCGTCTATCGCCTCCGAGATCAACGACGGCACGGTCTCAAGGAGGACATCGGTCTTGACGTCGACCACGACGCCACGGGTCATTACCTCCGGCGTTCCCTCGACGCGCCCTTCCTGCCGATTCAACGTAATGACCGGCACCACTACGCCGTCTGTCGCCAGACGACGCCGCTGGCGCAAGACCTCCTCTTCGACCACGCCCGAACGCGTACCGTCAATGAGCACTCGACCGGTCGGCAAGCGACCGTCGAGTCCGCCGGTCCCCGGTGCGAGTCGGATCACGTCGCCGTTTTCGGCGAGCAGCACTGTCGTTCGCCCCCCGGTCACCCGGGCCGCCACGCGCGCATGCTCTGCCAGGTAGCGATACTCCCCATGTATCGGAACAAAATACCGTGGCCTGACAAGCGAGATCATCAGCTTTAGCTCTTCGGCGCTCCCATGTCCGGAGACATGCACCTTCTTGCGGTCTTCGTCGATCACCTGTGCGCCACGCCGCGTGAGGTGGTCCATCACCCGACCGATCGCCCGCCGGTTACCCGGAATCTTTCGCGCTGAAAAGACGACTACGTCGCCGGACTCGACTGTGACGGAGCGATGGTTGCCAACCGCGATCCGCGAGAGGGCTGCCATCGGCTCTCCCTGCGAGCCGGTGGCCACACACACCACCCGCTCCGCCGGGTACTCTGGCACATTGACATCACTGACCTGCAGCGCTGCCGGCAGCTGCAGGTGGCCCAGTTCTTCGGCGATGGTCGCGTTTTGCACGACACTGCGTCCGATAAACGCGAGCTTCCGGCCGAACTGCTGGGCGAGATCGCTGATTAGCTGTATCCGGTGGAGGCTCGACGAGAAGGCGGTAACGACCACCTTCCCTCGGGCACCCCCGATAATCTCCTCCAGCCCCGGCATAACGTCGCGCTCCGAGCCGGTGAATCCTGGTCGGTCGATGTTCGTGCTGTCGCCGAACAACGCCAGCACCCCGTCGCGCCCCAACTCCGCGAAACGGTGCGCGTCGAGGATCTCGCCATCGAGCGGAGTCTGATCAAACTTGAAGTCGCCCGTATGCACGATGACGCCTGCCGGTGTGTGGATTGCCACCGCCACACAGTCCGGTAGGCTGTGGGTAACCCGGATGAACTCGATCGTCACCTCGCCGACCCGCACGTCCCCGCCGGCAGGAAGCGGGGTCAGACGCTCGGTCGGATCCAGCCCGTGCTCGCGCAGCTTCGGCGTCACGAGCGCTAAGGTCAGCGGCGTACCGTAGACTGGGCCCTCGATCGACGACCAGAGGTAGGGGAGCGCCCCGATGTGATCCTCATGCCCATGGGTCAGCACTACGGCCGACAGCCGCCCGATCCGTTCCTGCAGCGCCGCCAGATCCGGGATCACCAAGTCGACCCCGAGCAGCTCTGGACCGGGGAACATGGCACCGGCGTCCACGAGGATCGCAGTCTCGTCCCAAACGACGAGCAGCATATTCATGCCGAACTCGCCGAGACCGCCCAACGGGATCGCTTCGAGCCTCGGCCCCGTGGGCGAAGCCCGCTCAGCCATGGACACCATCCGGTGTAGGCACACTCCTAAGTCGTACGCGTTATGGATGGCCGCGGCGGCCCGCGATCAGCGAGTCCGCCCGGCGTTCGTCGGGGAGACCGACGACACCGATCCGACGGTGTCAGGCGCCTGGGTGCGCCTGAAGGGTAGGGGCAGACGCCTATTGGGCACCGCCAAGGGCAACTGTAGCACAGTGCCGGACGTTCGGACGCCCGCAGTAAAGCACTTACACCTGACGACGCTCGGCTCCAATCGCATCTGCCAGCCTTGACAGTGATCTCAAATCCAGGGTTTCGGCCCTGACATCCGCTTCTAACGTTGCCGCCTCCAGTAGCCTCCGTGGCGACACATCGGTCAGAGAGGTAGCGAAGGGCCGAAGAGCATTCGCCAAGGTCTTCCGTCGTTGGGAAAAGAGCGCTCGGACCATGGCGCTGAACAGACCGAGATCCGCGATCTCGACCGGTGGCGGACGAAAGGTAAGCCGAACAAGCGCTGAATCGACCCGTGGCGGAGGGCGGAACGCGCCGGGGGGTAGCCGCAGCACCACGCTCGCGTCTGCCGACAGCTCGCACAGGATGGCGAGCGGGCCATAGGCGCGGGTTCCGGGACGACCGGCCACACGCTCTGCCACCTCCCGCTGCAACATGAGCGTGGCGTCGGAGAACCGCCCGCACGCGCGTTGCAATTCGAGAAGGCGGAACAATATCGGCGACGAAAGGCTATATGGCAGGTTCCCTGCGACCCGCATGGGTTCGCCTGAACCTGACACTAATTCGAGATGAGTCAGGACATCTTCGCCGAGCACATCTCCGGTGACCACCGTTACTCCGACGCCAGCCGCCTGTCGCAGATCACCGGCCAGGTCACGATCGATCTCGATAGCGACCACTCGGCTTCCCGCGGCGGCTAGTGGGGTGGTGAGCTCACCCCTCCCCGGACCTATCTCCAGAAACAGTTCCCCCGGGCGAGGGCCAATGGCGGCCACCACCTTCCGGACCCAGTTGGGTTCGAGGAAATGCTGCCCGAAACGTTTCCTGACAGGCCGGCGATGGCCCGCTCCCGGTCCGCGTTCAGCCGTCACGAGGGCCTCGCCAGTAGCGTTCCTCGATGTTCTCGATCTCATCCTCACTCAGGCCGAAATAGTGGCCGAACTCGTGGATTAGAGTTTCACCGATTGCTACAGCTACGTCGTCTTCGCTCTCGCTGTCGGCTTCCATCGGCAGCTGAAACAGCGTGACCCGGTCGGGTAACGTGTTCCCGTGCGCCCAATCCCGCTCAGGCAATGGCACTCCCTCGTAGAGCCCTAACAGCGTGTCTGGTGGCTCGAGGCCCATAAGCTCGAGTAGTTCGAGCGTCGGCTCATCCTCGACCACCACCGCGACGTTCTTAATCTCCGCGCGGAAGGCGTATGGCAAGCGGTCTGTCGCCTCGATCACGAGTTCCTCGAACCGTGCACGTGTCACCGCGGGAGCCTTTCGCCGCGAGCGGGCAGCACCTCGACACCCCCGACTAGAAATCGGCAGTCGTCCCGCACCCGGCACCGGTCACATAGCGGCCTCGGTTTACACACCCGGCGTCCGTGCAGGATGAGGGTGTCGGATGACCGTGTCCACCGCGCCGGAGGCAGCATCTCGCTAAGTTGCCGCTCGACGACGACGGGATCATGCGAGCGCGCGATGCCGAGGCGATTAGCAACGCGGAGCACGTGGCGGTCGACGGGCAAGCCGGGCACCCCAAGGGCATGCCCCAGCACCACGTTGGCGGTCTTGCGTCCGACTCCAGGGAGCGCGACAAGCGCTTCGCGATCGGCTGGCACTTCGCCGCCGTGGTCGGCCACAAGCCCACGAGCCATCCCTGCGAGGGAACGCGCCTTAGAGCGGAAGAATCCGGTCGGCTTAA
>Ga0310344_10001119_pt1 | contig 20844 bp, 16 predicted proteins | sample HC15DNA20200_MG_FD_203801 | JGI IMG/M metagenome (GOLD analysis project Ga0310344, IMG submission 203801) | Marine microbial communities from station ALOHA, North Pacific Subtropical Gyre - HC15-DNA-20-200_MG | ecosystem: Environmental > Aquatic > Marine > Oceanic | place: Pacific Ocean: North... | reverse complement strand
CTCTCGCGCTTCTTGCGGCAATAAAGATAATCTTCTAATTGCTTCAGCCATCTGAGCAGGATCGCCCGGAGCACACACCACACCACATTCCGATTCACCAACGATCTCCGCTGTCGTCCCAGAAACAGCTGCGAGAATGGGTCGAGCGCAAGCCATATAGCCATAAATCTTACTGGGCACACTCATCGAAAACGCTGAGGAGGCTTCCAAATGCACCAATAAACCGTCGGCCAATGCATACAGTTTAGGCATGTCCGATTCTGGAAATCTTCCTAAAAAATGAACGTTATCTAAGCCATAGTCAGCAGCCTTTTTCATCAATCTTTCTTTTTCAATGCCGTCCCCAACAATAACTAAGTTCACCGGAACACTTGCCCTTAGCAAGTAAACGGCATCCAATAGAGTATCAAGCCCCTGTGCTATACCAAGTTGTCCTGCAAACATTATTGTGAAGCCTTCACCAATGCCTAGTTGCGATCGATATTCAGGATCCGGACTAGCAGGATAAAACACTTCTTCGTTAGCCCAATCAGTCAATACTTCCAATTTATTGGATGCTACGCCTTTTTGGACCAACTGCGAATACATCCCAGTAGAAACAGGCGCTACAACCGTAGCCCTTGCATAAACAAATGACTCCAATCCATAAAGAATCTTTATTATCGCCTTACTGGAAAGCACTCCACTCGCTATCATCAAATCTGGCCACAAATCACTCACGCAGTAAACATACGGAATATTCCGTAGCTTTGACACCACCCACGCAGTAATGCCCATTGTCAGAGGTGGATGGAACACCACCATTGCGTCCATTCGCCTTCCCCAAAAAATCCCTGCCAAGGTACTAGTCACACTAAAAGAAACATAGTTCAAAAACCGCCGCACCATTGACCTGCTGTGGTCAGGGAAAAGTGGCACCCGAAAAATTCTGACGCCGCCTGATTCCGATTGCTCCCATGGTCGAATTTTGTATCCATCATATAACTTGCCGTAAGGATAATTCGGAAAACCCGTAATCACCGTTACGTCATACCCCTTTTTCACCAAAGCTCTAGCCAACTGCGCAGGTTTTGGTAAGGGCTCGGGATCATAATATTGCGATATTACTAATACCTTCATTAGATAATTCTCTTTTATGCCTAGGAATATTACAATGCCTCTTGCATATCGTATCAACCGGAATCTTCAGTGTTCTTCTCGTATCTCGCCTTGTTCCTCTGAGCTATTAGTTATACTCCGCCAACCGATACCCGTAAGACTCAAAGCCAAAATGCCAAGTACAATAAACGCACAGAGCAACACAAAATGAGATGTGACCGCAAATGCCACTGCATCAGCAGACGGTACACCGAGTATGCCCAAAGCTGCTACTGACGCCAAGTCGTAGACCCCTATGTACCCAGGGGTAGAAGGCATAACTGATACCAAGTTCGTGCCCAATATTGTAAGTACAGACCCTTCTAAAACAGGAGTAATGCCCAAAGCAAGCAGGAAGGCAGCATTGAACCCACAGGCAAACGCCCAAGTCACAAGAGACCAGATAACTAGTCGAAGGAATAGTCTCGCATCCCGTAACCTAGTCACAGCAGCAATAGCAGTCACAATGTGCTGAGCCAAGCCAAATTTGCCGACTAATGAAGGAGATCGCTCCTCAAACTTTTGGATATACCGAATCATAGTTTTAGAAAAGACGATAACTACAAGAATCGCACTCACAGACATTGCTAATGCAAGTGATCCTAGCAAATATACTGGTTGAAGCCACTCATTGCCCCTCAATAAAGGCCACTGCCATACGAGAAGCAAAAGCAGCGTTCCTAAGTCAAAAACATGTTCAACAAATATTGCGGTGAGTGCATCGCTCACAGAAACCCCAGTTAGGCGGTTTGCTGCATAGCCTCTTGCGAGTTCCCCTAAACGAAATGGCAATACGGTTATCCCCAGATACCCTATAACCAACGCCGCCAATAAATGTTTCCTGCGTATCTCTGAAGAGTCTTGGAGCAACAATCTCCAGCGCTCCATTCTACACAGCAAACTGATTAGCAGGCATACTAAAGCTACGGCGACGTACCGAAATTGCATCCCCTCTAGAGATTCAAGCAAATCCTTCCATACCACCATCTGCGTAACTGCCCATATAGAAACAGCACTGATGGAAATCACGATGATCCACCGAAGCCATAACGTCACTGCTTACGCCCCGCATATACTTCAAGATGAATGGAAATTAGCAATAATCCATGCACAGCATTTACTACTAGAACCATAAGATACCGACCCGATGAAGTGAAGCCCTAGCCAACACATACAGAAAGCCCCACATCTCAGACACCAATCTAAATCTTGGTCGAACGCGTCCGAATCGCGCATGTGAACCAGGAATAGAGCCTATTTTCGCGCCATCTAAAAGCATCTTCAGCGTGATCTCAGGACTGAAATTGAACCGATTAGAAGTAAGACCAAGGCCCATAGCATACGTCCTATCAAATAACTTAAATGCATATGTACTGTCCGTCAGATTTTCACCAATCGTTACCTTAAGCATAGAACGATAAATACTCTGGTAAATCCTATATCGCTTCGATATCGCTTTAGTATTTTCAGGCTCTAGATATCTGGAACACTGGACCAATTGATATCCTTCTCGTGCTTCTGTAACTAAGTCTGGGATTAAATGCACTGGGTCTATACCATTCACATCAACACACAGAGCATACTTCCCAACAGCATGCCCTAGACCATATCTGATCACAGCACCATATCCTCGACGCGATAACTTCCGCCTCAATACCTTGATGCGAAGTTCAGGATATTGAGGTTGGAGTGCCTCTCCTATACTCGGGGTCCCTTCATCAATAAAGTCATCCAAAATTATCGTTTCAACGCTTAAGTTCGCTTCACTACACACCCTAGATAATTCAGGAAGCAAATTAGTTAAATGATAACTTTCATTAAAACAAGGGACGATGATGCTTAATTCGGGAATTTGGCTGCCTACGTCAAGCCCAACGGTATACCCATACTGGGAGCGATCCTGCCTAGACAAGCCCACACTATCAGGAGAAGGCATCTTTGGCATCCCGACATCAGTTCCAACCATCGAAGCAGATACTGACACACTCGGATACCATACGTCATCTTGGTAAGCTACCTTTACCATTGAATCAAAACTTTCCACGCTTAGCCCTAGAGTCTCCATACGTTCAAGAATTAGACTCCGATCCACATAGTATTCGAGATATGGCAACAAGCGAATATCTGAAAGTTGATACTCTTCACATAAAAGCCGCAACATTGAATATTTATCAATTCTTTCTCCCCCCAGATGAAGTAGCCCATCTACTTCGTCCATGTCCAACAACTGAATAAGCATTCTCGAAAGAGCAATAGTAGTCAAAGGAGTGCATATCGCATTCACAAAGCCGGGAATGTCTCCTTTTTGCGACAACAACCAGCCTAGTAGATTTCTTCTAGATGTTAACTCGCGCCCAACAAGAGATGCCCTGACCGTCAAATGCCCGCCATAAGTAACTTCACCTAAGGATTTACTTTTCCCATACAAATCATCTGCATCGCTAACACTCTGCTCTCGATAATTTCCATGCTGACCGGAGAATACGCCGTCAGTACTTATCTGTATTAGCCGCGCATGGTGCGCTGCAGCTAGACGAGCGAGGTCATGAGGGAAAAGAGAATTGACAGACAATGTTTCAGAAGGATCAACTGCAACAGGACGTATTAACCCTATGCAATTAACAACTACATCTGGTTGACTCGCCTCTATGACTTGCTCAATCGCACCTGGAATCCGAATATCAATTCCATCATAGATTACACCGTCCAGCAGACCATAATTGGTGAATTCAGATTTACTCGGGCGCATAGCACCGGACACCGTATGTCGAGTCGCCTGTAACAACTGGAAAAGTTTGTGCCCCAACATTCCAGAAATCCCCAGGACCAGAACGTTCATCACAGAGTTTCCTTAACCAACTTTTCCAATTCAGCATCAGTAATGAATCGACGTGAATCCATATCAACCTGCTGATCTGTGATCGGCTGTATATCGTCAAGGGCAAGTTCCTTTGCCAAATGGCTTATGATTATAATTTCACCATAAGATTTGGCAAGGGATTTCTCTTCTTCAGCAAGTAGAACTGCATCCAATTTTTCGCCCACTCGAGCAGTGTTATCATGCACCTCTACCTGCCCATTGCCTATGACATCGCGCATAGCTGTTGCGAGTTCCGCGATACGTATGGGTGATGCCAATTTAACTAACGTCTCACCACCTCTACAGTGTTCAAAGGCAAAAATGCACAGCCGCACAATCTCTTCCTGCGTTAGGAAAAACCTTGTCATCGAGGAATCAAATACTGTTGCGGTCCCCCCTCCTCGAAGCCTTTCAGCAAACACTTCAAATACTCCACCCCGACTATCAAGGATATTGCTATAGCGAAGGTTCACTCCCCTAATCTTGCCTTGATAATTACTATCAATCACTAGTCTCTCGGCCAAAAACTTGGTAGAACCGTAAACTGACACACTGTAAACCGCTTTGTCAGCACTTAGATTAACCAAGCACTCAACGCCCTGTCGCACCGCAGCGCGTATGACATTCCCGGTACCTATAACGTTAGTGGCAATAGCTTCCTCGGGGTTATCTTCACAAGCCGGGATTTGTTTCATAGCGGCAGCGTGTACGACGTAATCAACCCCATGCATTGATCGTTCTAATCTAACTTCATCTCTGACGTCACCTATCACAAACTGAACATTACCCCTGTTCCGTAACGTATCTTTCATCAAAGACTGCTTATACTCATCTCGGCTATATACGATGACTTTTGAAACGCCCCCATCAAGAAACATATCGACGGCCTTATGTCCAAATGATCCAGTGCCCCCAGTCAGAAATATTACCTTATCTTGCAGAATATTTTTCGGCATCTATATCCCTTCCGAAAGAGCATCAAACTTCCGAAGTTCTCCATTCTTCAATAACATCTGGACATATGCACTATTAGAATATCTTTGACTACTCACATCCTTGATTCGTCGGTCAGCTAATAGATCACGCATTTCCACAATCCCATCACTAATGGAAAACTGAGGGGCGAAACCAAATGCTCGCTTAGCCTTATCACTAGTTACTCTATAATTCCGATTGTCTTCAAATGAAGCTTCTGTATACTCAACTTCCAAATCAGGAAAATGCTCGTTCAGATATTCAGGGAGATCGCGGATCCTGATATTAGATGAATGAAGATTGTAAATACCCACATGATCTGTATCCACATTCGCAACGATGGCTTCTGCGGCATCTTTGACGTGCAAAACAGGTCTGTACTGATCTCCCCCAAATATCTGAATCTTGCCTTCATGTAGGGCTCGAAGGGTGAGAACGTTGATAACCAGATCCAGCCGGATCCGTGAATGGTCATCGCCTAGACCAAATAGGGTTCCTAATCTAAATACCATTGCTTTCTCATGAAGGAATTGCTCCGAACTCACCTTTGTTTCAGCGTAAACGGAAAGAGGATTTAGTGCTGACTTCTCGTCTAAGAGATCATCATTTGCCCCATACACAGAGCACGTAGATGGGAATAGGAGTCTTCCGTCGAAATTGCGCTGGGCCCAATCCAAAGCGGAGTTATTGATATCCCATGTTAGTTCTGGATTCGCTGCACATGCACCATCACCTACCAACGCTGCCAACCATATAACTGCGTCAGCCCATTGCAAATGCGGCAATAGTCTCTCAGTATCTCGAACATCTCCCAAAACAAACGCTGTATCTTTCAGGTAGCGTTCCTCATAGAGTAGGGCATCATACACCCTTACGTTATGATCTGTACGTTTCAGTTCATCAGTGACTGCTCCACCCAAATATCCAGCTCCACCGACGACCAATACATTAGACATATTCACACCCTCCACTAACCATAATCCATAGTTAGGAACGTTCTCTTAGATCAAAGACGATATATCCTGATTGTATCTCAACGAGATCATAATTCTCGTTCAAATGATACCAGAAAGCTTGATTCCCTTGCGTTTCTTCTGTCCCACTACTGTAACTGGTATCCACTGCTACAAACAATGCAGCTCCTCTGTTTCGCAATCGCTCAAAGGCTTCAATATCCTCAGTACCTCCATTAATTCGTAGTGAGATACTGTCTCGATTCGCGAGATAAGTCACAACGGAAGTTGAGGCTCCTGGCTGATTAATGATAAACCATTCGTCTACAGTAATTCGTTCCTTGACCGCTTCGGATACCCTTTCCGCATATGGCATCCTGCGTTCTGTGTCATACAGATAAGAGGCTAACCTCACATACATGTACCCATAAACCGTTATAAGCACCGCACACATACACAGTAACATCACCATACCAGCCCGGAGGCTTACTAAACGATGGTACTGCTTACTTCTGAAGACTGACTCTGCCCCGAGTCCCGCCAACAAACACCCTAGAGGGAAAATCGGTAACTGGTAATACACGTGACCAATATTTGGGCCAGCTAGAATAATCAGATAGGCAGCAGCACCAATGACCCAAAAATAAATCATCATAGAGGTTCCGTCTCTGCGATACTGACTCAATGTACCAATGGATGCCAAAGCAGCCCCGACTGGGGTGAGATATCCGACAATTAAAGCCCCTCCTACTTGAGTATAAAACCGGTGATCCACTAACATTGCAATAGGGTTATCTCTTTGAAATACAACATAAAAAAGATTCCAGGAATCTGGCAAATCTTGGTTCGGAGTGATGCTACTGTATATTGTCCACGCAGCGAACGGTGCGATCGATACAGACATGAATCCTATGAAGTCAATCCTTCGCAATCCTGAAAACCCATATGCCGCCACCCATGCTGCCAGGATCGGGAAGAGAATAACAGCACCGGTCGGTTTAACAAGCAAAGCAAAAGCGCTGAATACAACACCTAAGCAATAGAAGTAACCCGTCCGACATTCAAAATATTTCATAATGAAATATAACGCCCCAAGGGAAAAAAACATCATGGTGGCTTCCGCCATGAACGTGCGCCCAAAATAAACGGAGAACGGTGCGAAGCTATAAATTGAGAGCGCAACTATAATTCCCAAACTGCTCAAGTGATACCGCGCTATACCATACAAAAACCCTATAGACGCCACAGAGAATGCCACAGCTAACATCCTGCCAACCACTGCACTTTCCCCAACCACCATATAGAGAGCTGCAGCAATACTGTGTATAAACGGAAATTCCAACAAATGGCACGATTCCCCAGGCCCAAAGATATCTAAGCGGGGACACCACCAATTAAGACCATCCAATTGCAGATTGCGGGCAACCATAGCAACTTGTGCTTGCCGCTCGGCATGGCTATCCAGATATAAGTTTGCTACGTCATATATCCGGAACAATGCTCCTAGTGAAATAATCACCAGAACAATCACCGTAAGCCAACGAGCAGAAGCTCCTTGAGCGAGCCCTTCTTCATGACCATACCTAATGGAATATACGAAAGTCCTCAGTGAATTCATATGTATGACAAACCTAACCCACTCTATAGCTAAAGTGGCCCAATCTCTGAAACGACACGGTATCTTACGGCATGGTCAGATACCGCACCTTCGACCAAACAACCTAGCCCAGCATAGATTCGTATACATCAATTAATCCCCGTACGTATCGGTGCTGACTGAAATTCTGCTCCACATGTGTTCGGCCCTGTCTGCCCATAGCTTCGACCAGTGTTCGATCATCCATAAGTTTCAGTATCGACTCTGCTATGCTCTGTGGATTGCCGGAGTCTGCAATTATACCAGTTTCTCCATCGACAATTTCTTCAGTCGCCCCGCCATCACTAGCCACAACCACAGGGGTGTTCATTGCCATAGACTCTAACGGTACCAACGGACCCATATCTTGTGGAGAGCAAAACACTAGCAAATCCAAGGATGCGTATACTTGGGGCATATCAGATTGATTGCCAACAAACTTAAAGTACTGCATCATCCCTGAGTCTTCCACCAGCTTCACGACAGACTCCCTGTAATCGAGCTCACTAGGTATCTGATCATCAGCAGCCCCAACGACCACGAAAATAATATCCTGGCGCACCGCTAGTATCCGCAAAGCAGATTCAATAAATATCCCGACACCTTTTCTTGAAGTAAACCTACCTACAAACCCAACGAGCCACCTACTCTTATCCACCACTAGTTGATCCTTGAATTTTTCGTCCTTCCCCAACTTCTCAGGATCAAAATAGTCAAGATCAACCCCATTGTAAATAGTACGAACTTTACTAGTTGCTACCCCATTTTGAACAAACCCATCAGTAATAAACTCAGCACAGGTCACAATCTGGTCCGCGAATCTGGGAACTACAGTGTAATATCCCCGGTTCGCCATATTAGAAAGCCTAAACCCATATTCATGCACATGGACGAGGCTCGGCACATTGCTAATCTTAGCGGCAATAGCTGCACCAACAAAACTGCTCGCGTGAGAATGAACGAGATCTATTGAGTATTGTTTAATAATCCTTCGTATGCGATTAGCCGTTCCCACCACATTCCACAAATATTGGGCTAAGTATAGCTTTTGCTTGAGACGAGCAAGCTCTAGAACCAAATGGTCGGGGCGTTGTACATCAATTACCTGCGCTGCTCCAGCATTCAAAAAAGCAGCATCATATCGTTGGTTGGCAAAGGGAACCATGACATAGGTTTCAAAATCGGAATCTGCAAGCCCAGATATTAGAGTAAGCGCAGCACGCTTTACCCCTCCACCGTTGTCTGGGACATCCGGAGGGAAGTAATATGGGAAAACCTGAAGTATCCTTTTTTTGTTCTTATCAGCCATACGGTTCTTCGTGTTCTTACTCTTAGGAGAGTTTCATTGGAAATCCTGCTTTCCAATTAATTACTGTTAATTGGAAAGGGTATTCTACTATACTTACCATTCCAGATATCATTTCGTTTCAGGATCTTACGAAAGTAAAAACCGGGATCAAGTAGCAACGACTTCCACGCAAACCCCAAGCATCTGGCAAATTGTCTAGAAGCAAATAATGCAAGCATCTGCCGATGTTGCTTCTGTGCTTGGTGTCTTCGAGCAAAACCCTCTGATATAAACCAGTCGTTGAAAAATTGGTAGAACTCATTCCAATTCTGAACTGACCCCTGTACATTAGCAGAAAGCAACCCCTCAGCAAGTAGCACTCGCGCCAGAAGGGCAAACCTAACCTGGTCGGCTGATTCGTCCCCGAAAGCTATGGAATCCGTTCGATAGCGCAAATAGGTCAAAGGCTCAGCTAAACTTGCTACTCTATGCCCCTGTATAAGCCGAAGATACAATGCGTAATCCTGAGCTTTAACAAACAATGAATCGTAATGCCCCAATTGATCAAGCACGGGTTTACGGCACATGATCGTACTATGCGGCAGGGGGTTTTCGCACTTCAAAAGCAATTCACAGAGAGACTCATGACCTGACGGGTACAGCTTAACGCCTAACTCATCACCATTAACGTCAATTAGCGTAATCCCAGTTCCAAGCAGCGCGACGTCGGCATTCAATTCAAGAAAGCGAACTTGTTTTTCTAGTCGTTGAGGAGACATGATGTCGTCTGCATCTTGCCTTGCGACATATTCCCCAGTTGCATGAGACAACGCAAAATTGAGTGCATTAGTAAGTCCAGGCACTTCGAAATGTAGAAGCCGAATTCTGGAATCTAGTGATGCATAGTCTTGGAGGATGGTCTCTGAACCATCCGTAGATGCATTATTCACAATGATAAATTCGAAATCTGAGAGCGTTTGATTCAAGACGCTCTCTATTGAAGCCTTCACATACCGTTTATCATTGTGAACACTCATCACAACGCTGACAGAAGGGCTTTTCCCAAAGTTTGCCCCCCAATGCTTCATGTGCTCTGTTCCTCAACTTCAATAACACTTTGAATACTCAAAAACTCACCTGTCCATCCAATCTTGATCCTAACCAATCCCTTATTTCCTCTATACTTAATCATATCTATAGTAAACGCTAACCATGTATCAAACATGCAGTGATCCCTGCAATTCCATGATCAAAGTATGGGCGCTAAGAATCCGAAACTGTGAATCCAATTCTCTACGATTACCAAAGTGAACCCCAGACAAGAAACTTAAATCTCTGTCCAAAATAGCAGACATTGCCCTTATTGATTCCTTAAACGGGTGCTGTAACGTTCCTGTTAACAGTTCCCTGTGCCGCTCAATGCTTTTCGGATTACGAAGAACAAACCGCCCTTGGGATGCGACCATCGAGGCATATGCAACCACTTTATAGACATTAAAGGCCATCGATTCTAATCTTCCTAGCATAGAAGCCTTAGCAAAAAATTGGTCCTGATTACCTATATTGAAAGGCTCAGGGAAAAGAATCTTGCAAGCATTCCTAAACAATAACCGATCCGATCGCAAAGATGCAGGGAGTGAGTTGAAAAAAGTCGCATATTCATAATTTGCAAACGGCCTCAAGACAGTTCCAAACTGGTTAATCGGAGCAAAAATGTTAGCAGTTAATCCAAACTGTCTGTCCACATTATGGATATATTCATCAAAATGACACGGCAGGTTCACTGTATTGCTTTCATCCATCACAGCTTGTAAATCTGTAGTGATTGCAAATCTTTCCTCATCAGTCAATAACTTCCATATTCTTACCCTCTCCACATGAACTTTCAAAAACTTCTGGATCGCTTCGGACTCAGAAATAGCATAATTGGTGGCAACATCTGATTGCGCTCCTCCTGAGTAGACATCACCCATATAGCCATGCACGATGGTATCGTACTGAAGATCCAAATTCGCCAAACAAGCATACAAATGACAGTGCCGATGGCAACTCAATCCACCTGTCCGATAGGTGACCCTCCTGCCATAATCCAAATAATAGGCGTCCTTGAGTTCCAGATGTGCCAAATTAATACCTAGAAGTGCGGCAACCCGTTTTGCCACAAATGGCTCAATACTTTCTCGCGGGCCAAAAACGATACTCTCAAACTTCAGGCCTTTATCCTGTAATAAACATGCCAACAATCGGGAATCTAACCCTGCGCTCAAGGGTAGTAAAAGCCTTTGATCATCCAAAGAAACAGCATCTAACAAGCCCCGAAGAATATCAGTTGCTTCATCCAAAAGAACTTTCGAATTTCCAGGAATAGTTGAAGAATTGAAAGGTAAAACAAACTTTCGTTCGTAGGATTCCTGCCCCTTGATAATATCTATATGGATCTGCCTGCCAGGTACAATTTTCTTTATATTCTTGAAAAAAGTGCGCTCGCGGAGAACGTTGTCGAAAATCATCGATTCCAGAAGCGCAATGCGATCCAACTCTAGATCAATTTGATGAAGGGCTGATTTGGAATAAAAGTCTTCGAAACTATCCGTTATTAAAATATAGTTTTCCATAAGAAGATAGAATAAAGGGCTCTCACCATACCATGAGGTGTTGATAACCACGGTCTTATTTAGGGGATCCACTAATAAATACTGACTATCTGTTGACCGTTGATCGGATAATTCTCCCAGAGAATACGAGCCATCACTTAGCAAGGTTAGGATGAATTGAGATTCGCTAGGCGGAGCAGCCTTGTTCAGATACATCGTCCCGGCGCTATATTCGAGCAACATACCAATCAACTCTCCAATCAAGTAGTTCGTACATCCAATGAAGGCTTCCATTGGCGTTTGCGAATTATATCATGCCCATTGATCGTAAAAGAGACACTAGCAAAGTACATATCGGCGTCCGTGTTATCATGATTCATCGAACTCCATACTTCAGGTTTTTCATAAAGTCCTGAATCATAGCAATGCCGAACTAATCCCTGAATTTCTTATGATATAATTCGTGTTGCTTGCATACAAGAAATTTTCAGGCTTCACCCATCACAAACAACTGCTCGTCTAACAGTGAATCGCCTAGGGCCTATGTTGCTGAAACCGCTGGCCCCCAGCGGCACTAGAAGGAATCCCAATGAATCCAGCTCATTCCGAGCCGGATAGGCAACTGAAATGGATTAGGGTAGAGGGACCGAACTAGGATTTGACAGCCACCACCTGGAACCCATAACACAGCACATCTGAGGAACCCTGATCGCGCTTGCTAAATCGGCTGAGCATCTGTTGGACCAACCACATCGCCACCAATTCCCAAATCCCGGGTTTATCATGAGAATATCGTTTGGAGATTGATGGAATTCGATATATCTCCTGACCTAAGTACTCGAAATAATTACCGTTAGGATAAATCCCTGAAATCTGAAACCCATAATCGGTCAATTGCCGCTCAAACCAGTATCGGCTAAATCCCGAGCAAAAATGATAAGGGGCCATATGTGTCAGAGAACAAAATGGGGCAGTCATCACTAGCGTACCCCCTGGTCTTAAGAGCCTTCCAAATTCCTTTATCGCCCTATCAGGATTCGGTAAGTGTTCAAGCACTTCAACACACATCACCGCATCAAAGGAATTCGTCTCTTCAGGGATTTCCACGATATCGCTAACAATATCAAGCTCGCCATAGTCAAATTGATCAGAATGCAGGCCTACCCCATCTCCAGATACATTGTACTGTCCGAAGTCTTGAGAAACATAGCGCAAATGGCTGCAGTAATCACGATACTTCATAGTCCCAGCTCCAGCATCTAGTATGCGGCTACCTTCGGGAATGGCTGATAGGGTTTTCCGCAACCACGCTTCTCTCACATCCTGGTTATCCATACCTACGTTAGGCTTGAACATCTGTAATGAATTCTTCAGTTTCATCGACTGCTCCTTTTGTTCAACTATCTAGTGACTGGGATTCCATCAACAAATCATAACGACTATTGCCGTATCCAAGAAAGATCGAACTGCGATTTCATCCGATGGAATTGGCCCAATCTCGATTAGCCGAGTACCACTCTGCAGCGATAGCCACCCCATCACTCAACCCTACTTTAGGAGTCCATCCAAGTTTAGATTTTGCTGCATCAATTTTTGCCCATGTCTCATCAACATCCGCCGGATGAGATGCCTCATTATCAATTATTGCCTTCTTCCCCAAACAACGTTCAACGATGGCTATAAGGTCATTGACGGAAGTCGGGTTATCATTGCCCAAGTTGATAATTCCAGTCCCTTTTGGTCCAAGCGCTAATATGGTTCCCTTAGCTATATCATCAACATACGTAAAATCTCTTTTTTGAGATCCATCCCCGTAGAGCGTAATCGCATCTCCCTCATAAATCGCCCGTATGAACCGAAACACACTCATGTCTGGTCTTCCCGCCGGGCCATATACCGTGAAATACCGAAGTATACATGTGTTAAGACCGTACAACCCGCTATAAGTGGAAACCAACACTTCTGCTGCCTTTTTTGAAGCAGCATATGGTGATAAGACGAAATCAGTTTGTTGCCCTTCGTTAAATGGGACATCTCCGTTCCCATAAACACTGGAAGTAGAAGCAAGAACGAATTTTGGCACATCATATTTGCGACAAAATTCCAACAAATTGAGAGTCCCAATAACATTTGTCGAATAATAGATCCATGGATCAACCGTGCTATACCGCACACCCGCTCTTGCTGCTAGATTAATCACTCCATCCAAACCTGGGGAATTTCCAAGCTTTAATTGGTCGACTCCAGTATTTAGAAAGGAACTCTCGGATATATCTAGTGCTTCATAACTGAAATTTTCGTGGGTAGTCAATTGCTGAAGACGCCAGTTTTTCAGTCGTACGTCATAGGCATCATTGAGATTATCCACGCCATATACCCTATGCCCGGTCTCCAACAGTAAGGCACAGACCCGCGAGGCGATAAATCCAGCGCACCCCGTTACTAGTACTCGCATAATGTCCCTTCAGCAGTTTCAGCTCAACCCAATTTTATCGAATGCAACTTTAAACCGTGACTCCCACGTGTGGTCGGTGGTGGCTCGTTTGTATCCAGCCTCAGCTATCATTTGCAATTCCCTGGCGTGACTGGCGTAATAGGTAGCCTTGGCAGCTAACTCTTCGGGACTATCAAAGCTTACTATTTCAGTCTCTAGATCGTAGTATTCACCCAATTCGGCTGAATATTCAAGGAAAGCAGCAGCCCCAGTCATTGGAATCTCAAAGTCTCGCATCCGAATATGACGAACGTACTGCTGAGCAGTTCCTTCAATAATCGCTTTGCTAAAATTTAACGCCATAGAGGAAGCATTGTATGTAGCAATCATCTCATCATCTGTTAATATTGGCCCCGCCACCTGCGCAACAAGCTGTGAGTGAGACCGACCTTTCCACCGCCGCTTCAACCCACGCCATACCCGTGAGATTCCACCATCACGGAAAGCAGAAACCCCCTTCCCAGCAAGACTCCGTACGCTCCCATCCTGCCATCCAGGGCCCCAAACCCTAACATCTATACCAGCACGGATCAACTCCGCAATGTATACTGCTCTGTCAGCATATTTGGATCCAATGAACGTTACTAGATATTCCTTGGGAACTTGAAAACGCTTAAATAAGGCAGGATTAGCTCCCATTTGAACATGGATGGCCCGAGCTCCTACCTCCGAAAAACTTTCTAAAGCAGCCTTTTCAGGAACCAAACAGAAATCATATAACGGGGCGATATCACGAACAGTGAAAAATTGGTGCACGTTATTACAAGAGAAGTTAAGTGTCGGTATATCCAAGTCCCGAATATCAGAAATCACCCTGTGGTCTATAAAATCTGCATGGAAGTAGCTAAAGAATAGATCTAATGGCTTCTCGCGATTTGCTCTAACGACTGCGTCATATAAGTCTGTAGTGACAGCACTCCGCTCTTGTTGCTTAGCAGCAGAACTAAGAGACCCAGAGTTAAGAGTACCGAAGTCTCGATCAAATACTACTAACTGATGCCCCAATTTTTCCAGAGAAGGAACAACGTGCTTAAGCCAAATTTCGGTATCTTGTATAAGGATACTACCACGCTTGGGGAATGCTAAAAAAATTCTCACCACCTTCTCCTATAGCTCCAGATGCCCACTAATTAAAATTAGAATAACTTGTAGCCTACGTACAAAATAGAACCCATCAGCAAAAACCCATACCACAGAAAACCAACTACAGTAGTTAGGCTACCTTTCGGACCTGGCAATAAAGCTGAACTAATAAGGAAAGGTATAACCATGATGCGATACCTCTCATGAATAAATGGCTGCCCCCAAGACACCCCAACCAATATGACAAACAATGGCAAAAGCATGAGTAAAAAGCCTCGGTATTCAACATACCGTATCGCATAATATGCTGACGAGAAAACCTTCGGCATGATCCCTAAGTAAAGGCTGGCAGAAACCACCGCTACCAAGTGTTGAATATATAAAGGCGTTCCCCAGAATATATTGATGTTTGGCAGAGGAGCTAACAGATGTGCAATCATCCGTATTGGTATGTACAATATGCTTTCAAAAATATTTGTTGGAACAAAAAGCCTGCCAATTGAAGAAGCTGTCCATAGCTGTGACGTACTAGTAGCACCACTGGTAACTGATCCCAAATAACTACCATATGTGAACGTTAATTCATTCATAGAAGAACCGATCGCGGTGGTCAACGCTGGCACCCCGACTGCGAAGGCTCCAAGCACTCCTATAAGTAAGCTAGCCTTCAAGAATCTCTTCATTGAAACCGCTACAAGTATTGATATGAGAGCGATACTAGCGATTGCAGCCACCAACATGACTGGACGAACCAATACCAAAGCAACAATTGCAAAAGGGACTACAGACAGCCACCAACGACTTATCCCCCGATTCATAAACCCGAGAAGCAAGGAGGACATTCCCAGAATAATAAAAACCAAACTTGCGGTGACAATAGCCTCTCGTCCAGTAATGGAATCAAACCAAACTGTTTCTGGAATAATGATCAACAGACCCAACAGTAATGGAATGTGTCTCTTTTGGCTCGTAATATGAATAAACACTGTGGTCACCAATAACGCCGCCATTAAGCTCACGAACGTATTAACCATAGCTGGACCGATGGGATTGGCTCCAAAGACAAACATCTGCGCGGCATAATAGTAGCGAACCCCCACATTCCTAAGAGATTCGATATCGCATTGAGCGCAAATTGCTACTGGATTAAATCCATTGTTTAAGAGTTGAAGGGATTCCACATAATATCTCTGCGGATCAAAGCCGTAGTTAACGTGTTGATTGACAAACGGCAACCAATATTGAAAGACAAAGAACAAAACCACAGTAATCTTCAGGATGTACAGCCACCCCACAACAGACAACCTTTGGATGCCGGTAGCTTTGGCAACTTTATCGATGGCCAAAATTCCAGCAACACTTGAAAGGCCAATCGCCACCAAAGGTCCCAACAAATCTCCACCGTACTGGGAATGAACCCATAACCCCCACATCGGGATCACTAAAGTAAGGGCTAGTAACTGTAACTGCACCTGCCCTAGCTTATTCTGTTTGCTCAACATATATCCATGAGTTAGTTCAGCTCTCACGCCAATCAACTTCCTAACTATGTTACTTCGTCGCGAACCGCAGTAATACATCATTCATAATAGATGCTTAGCTACACTCACAACCTTACACTGGACCATTTTATCTTCAAAGAATAATACATGTCACCACGTTTAACGCAAACCAAATTGGTGACGTAATCTAGCAATTAGCAGTAACTCTACTCGTTCATAAACTGTTCAACCCATGCGTTAGCAAGGGTCTGGTCGTGAGCGGGAGCACTCAGCTTAATAAGAGCAATACTGTTTTCAACTAATTCTTCTCGAGTTCTTATTGCATTGAGCTTCGTAGCTTTGACGATAATGTTATCCATCTTGTCAGAGCTATATTCCCGAAACCGCAAGGATCCAAATCCAAATTTTGGTAAGATCAGTTCCCATTTCCAGCGTGACCATCCGTCCAAATGATACGCCCAATCAGCCTCCTGAGATCCAAATATATGACGCAAGGCAGTCATCCTCTCATCAACGGATGCCTTACGAGAATTAGCCCTTTTTGCCGCTTTCGGTAAATTAGGAGTTGCAATAACAATGCTCCCACCACTTTCAAGCAACTCATACCAGTGGATCAACAATTTCAGAGCCGCTGTTCGACTGAAATGTTCAAAAATATGATGAGCCTGGATTTCCGCAACCGATCCATTGTGAAAGGGCAAATGACGAACGTCCGCGTACATCTCAGCACCGGAACCTGAACCCACAACATGATCAGAAGGAGGCAAATCAATATTCATATACCCAGGAAAGTTAACGTCCCCACAGCCCAAATGAAGACGAACTCCAGGGCTTTCTCCTACGTATGGGTGCCACCAAAAATGAGTCCGCTGCTTTAATGTGGCTTGCACCCGCGATGGTAGTATCTTCTTCCCTAAGCTTATAATCCATTCAATCATAAAAACCCCTCGTCCACTAACCCCTAACACTATCAGGATATCATCTAAGTTTACCGAATATGAATCTGGTTACCCGAAACTTCAATATGGCCAACTGTAAAGCGTTTCTTGGCCTGGCAATCAGCCACAATAGCCGTATCGGTACACGGGATGGTGCAGCCCTATATTCCTCAGGACTATCTACCTTCCAAGCCCCTACAAATGCTGCCCAGAGAGCTTGAATTGACCCATAATAAAGATCTCTCTGTTTACGACTAACGTATGCTTTATCTACCTTTTTCCAAAACGGATGCTTGAGAATTGAATTGGAATATATAAATGTGTCTGGGGAGAACCGAATTTCTGCATAATCCGCGTCAGATTGTGCTAGGACATCCGAGATCACTGCTACTCGAGAATTGGGAGCATGATTCAGCAAGGAATAGCACAATGCTATGAAATAGAAGTTTGTCCCTAAGAATTCTTTGGACTCCTCAATAACTGCGGCGACCGTTTCTTTTTTTTGCAATATATATGCGGTTACTTTAGGAGCGCGAAATACCAACTCTGCTTGCTCATCGAAAGATTGGGTCAGATAGACATCATTCGGATAGTCAAAAAATCGAATTCCTGAGCCTGGAGGCTGTTCAAATGAAAACATCAGCACTTGAGGAAGGTTACTCTGGATAGTTGCTACTACCCTAGCTATCGCACCATCAAACAAAATGTCATCATCAGCAAAGTACCATATGTATTCCGACTTACATTGCACATATAACTCGTGCACATTACCATCGAACCCCAAATTCTCCGATTGATACAACATTTCAACCGTAACACCGGAGAATTGAAATGTTTCCAGAAACATCGCTGTGTCATCGGTCGAGGCGTTGTCACTCACCAGTACGCCCACCTGATGATGAAGACCTTCTTTTGCAATCTGCTCGCAAATTTGAAGAAGGCATCGCTCCAATTTATGCCGGCGATTGTAGGTAGGGATTGCTATCGTCAGAATACTCATCGTAATCTATTACAACCTTCCTTCTACCCGAAGATTCCTTACCCCAGGAAGTATACCCAGCAGGGAAACTCCCCCAAGCACCATCAATCCTAAGGCAGAAAGTACTTCGTCCTGATACCAATCATTGACCCATGCGAAGAAAAATACTATGGCCATCGTCAGAATCGTCACGATAGATAATCTAAACTGCCTAAGAGATAATCTCACAACCATTTTTCGGTCCACATAAAGCCAAAGGCTTATGCCCAGAACAAAATAGGAAAGAGCTATCAATAATCCTAACCAATGTAAAGAATGATAAGCTCCAATGGTGCTAGCAGCTATGGCAACGATCACTGCTCCAGGAACATGTGGCAATATCATATTGCGCGTGTTTTGTCTCCCAATCCCTCCAATATAGAAAAGGCCAGCTATTACCCTGATTGACTCCGCTGCACCTCCCCAAACTGACAGATATACAGCACTCTGAAAACTATCATGAGCAAGAAGTCGCAGCATAAAAGGACCAGAGAGAACAGCAAAGATACCTACTACAATCACTATAGGGAAAACAACTGCAACACAGTCCCGCCATACCATGTCCGTCTCGTCAGGATTCATGCCTACAATCTTACGATAGTACATTGGCACTAACCATTGACTTATAATGACTGCTTCGGCAGCAATTACTACATTCGCCCCCATTGAATAAGCTATCGAGAATAGCCCCAATTCCGCCTCTCCGATGGAGTTTGCTATGGGTATACGGTATCCCTGTGACTGAACCCAATATAACCCCGTCATAACCATCACTGGCCACATGAAGCTGAACCCAGAAGAACGATTGCTCGTAAATAAATGCGCTGCATCCTCGCGGTTTGTGAAGGAGCCAGGAAATTTCAGATTACTCAATCTGAAGAGTATCACTATCGCTACGCAGGCGAATCCGACACTCCCAATACCTAGACCAACTATCCAGGACTCAGCAAGATTTGACTGATACGTTGCAAGCCATGTAGCAAGTCCAAGTCCTGCAATCATTCCACCTGAACGTAAAATGACAAAGATTTTGCTATGCCCTAGCAGGTTCACTAAAAGTGCTGTTTGGCTCATGAGGCTAGTCCCAATCATCCATAAGGCCAAGCCCCCTGCGGTCACCACCCATAAAATAGTCGCAGACACCACGGAAAAATATAGCAACACCCATCCAATTAAAGCAGTAAGCACCCCCAACAAAACGGTATACCCCAAGAATAATCCAAACGCCGATCCGTGGAGGTTACTTCGCCTCCATTCAAGATAGTTTCTGTTAAGGTACAACCAAGGTGCTGCGCCCAAAGATAATGACACCCAGCCTTGTACACTAGCTAACGCATAGAATCTTCCGACCTCAAACGGTGACAGCACTGTAGTCAAAAGACGGACTGTAAGGATCTGCAACACGCTTTGGAGTAACCGGCCAAAAGCAAGCACACCGACTGTGACAAACCTGTCTGAAATTTTGATATTGTTTCGCACTCGAACTCCGGTATGGAATCAAAGCATTAAATATGCTGCAGTTGATTCAACCTCAACTAAATTATCGTCAGGCAAAACCGTTAGGAAATTACTACTACACCAATATTGATACTCTACCTGCGAGAGCCTTCCATAAAATCCCCAAAACTATCGATCATATACTCAATCATAGGCTCGGTAATTCCAGGATAGACTCCTACCCAAAAAGTATTCTCCATTACAGCGTCAGTATTATCCAACCTTCCAACCACTCGATATGGAACAGATTCAAACGATGGTTGTTTGGTGAGGTTCCCTGAAAAAAGTAGCCGTGTTGCAATTTTGCGACTTTCAAGGAATTGCACCAACTCGTTCCTCGTGAAAGGTGCTCCTGGCCGCACACTGATCAAGAAACCGAACCAGCTTGGCTCGCTATTCGCCGCTGATTCTGGAAGCAAAATCACATCTTGATATTTATCCAGTCCCTGTCTTAACAAGCTCCAATTCTTCTGCCTAGCCTCAATAAATCCTTCCAGCTTAGCGAGTTGCGCAACCCCTACTGCTGCCTGAAGGTCGGTCAATTTCAGATTGTAACCAATATGAGAATAGACATACTTATGATCATACCCGAAAGGGAGGCCCCCCATTTGCCATCCAAAGCGCTTGCCACAGGTATCATCCTCTCCTGGTTCGCACCAACAGTCTCTACCCCAATCACGAAAAGACTCAACTAAAACCTTGAGATTCGGTTCATTCACAACCACACACCCACCTTCTCCCATCGTTATGTGATGTGCAGGGTAAAAACTTATGGTCCCCAAATCCCCAAACGTTCCCGTAAGCTGGCCATTGTAGCGTGACCCAAGGGCATCGCAATTATCCTCAACCACCCATAGATTATGTTTGCG
>Ga0310344_10001118_pt1 | contig 20856 bp, 12 predicted proteins | sample HC15DNA20200_MG_FD_203801 | JGI IMG/M metagenome (GOLD analysis project Ga0310344, IMG submission 203801) | Marine microbial communities from station ALOHA, North Pacific Subtropical Gyre - HC15-DNA-20-200_MG | ecosystem: Environmental > Aquatic > Marine > Oceanic | place: Pacific Ocean: North... | reverse complement strand
GACTTCGTGTGCGACAACAGGCTGCCACCGTCAAAATGATGCTGGAGATTTTCAATTATTCCGTACACATCACCAGAGTCAGGTCAGTCGAACGCAGACTATGCACAATTTGCGAAAAGTGCTTCAACGGATCGACGTTAGTGATCCTGGAAAGAGTCGAGTTCTGACTTATGCGCTGGAGCCGCATGGGAAACGGCGAGGTGTTCCGTTTCGATCTTTGACAAGGAAACAATATCAAAAATTGGTCGACTGGATTTTCCTGGTAACAGCAGCCGATCAGCAGAAACAAAGTAGGGATCAAACAAAAAGTCGTTCATCACGAACAACTGAAACGCGTGTAGGTTTAAAATCCAAGGCGACGGAGAAAACCAGGAAGCGTGTTAAGAAAGCGAATAAAAATAGAGCATCAAAACAAAAGAAAGAAGTCCCAACAGAGGTGATTATACCTTCTCAGGAGCAACCTGTAATAACACCGGATTTGTCTGTGAGTAGTGCGGAAGTCAACAGGCAATCGAGGTCCCGGAAAAAGGTGAATCAACCTGTTGAGACTACTGCCAAGGAGACTACTAAAGCAATATCTGGACCATTGCCCAAACAACCGTCAGCAAGAACGTCGGATCAACTACCAGCCGCTGGGTCCGTGGGTGCTCCTTCGCGTGTTACCAATCAGCAGGATTGGTCATTTCAAATGGATACTCATGTATCCACACCTCCCATGGTGTCGGAAGAACCTGAAAAAGAGAGTGGAATAATTGGATTTTTCAGGAAGATTCTTCCGTTCGATCGGTAGATCGCACAATGCGTATGAAGACTCCCTGGCACTTGGAAATTTAAGTGCGTTGGTGTCTACCTTGTTGCTCCACATAGATAGGCGATAAAGAATCCGTGTTTCTGTTGATACATCAACGTCTCATCCGAAGTCCGAAATGGATCTTCGTATGGATTTGTCTGACCATTGGTGTGGATTCCGGGCAGAGCTTTGCTGATTCGAAACTTCGATTAGCTGACGCGATTGATTCCTTATTGAACACTGCCCACCTCAAGGGTACTAAAATAGGAGTCCAAGTTGCAGAAGTGCCCGGAGGGAAACTGGTATATCAACGCAATTCTAAATTGTCATTTATTCCGGCCAGTAATATGAAATTACTGGTGATGGCAGCTGCATTGGAAATGTTGGGTGAGGATTATTCCTTTCAGACAACAATCGCTTTGAATGGAGAGGATCTTGTCATCATAGGATCTGGTGATCCGACCATAGGTAGTGTTGTGGTTTCCAAAGATCCCATGTTTCATTTTCGACAATGGGTCAACCAACTGAAACAACGTGGCATAACGGTGCTTCGTGGAAATCTGGTATTAGACGCAACAAAATTTGATTCTCAGTTTGTTCATCCGAATTGGCGCGCGGATCAACTTCATCGTTCATTTGCATCTCCTATCGGGGCACTATCTTTATCGCGTAATTGTATAGCCATTGCAGTGCATCCCGCACGTACCAAGGGATTTGATGCCAAAGTGGAAATGATTCCTCCTTATAGTCGTTTCCGTTTAAGAGGGAACATTCAAACAAGTGGTCGAGGAAAGAAACACCTATGGTCAGCATATCGGCACCCCGAGGGCGAAGTCGTGCTTCTAAAAGGTCAGGTACAGGTAAACTCCACGCCACCGGCGGCCTTATTGCCAGTCGATGACCCTTCAGATTACTTTGGTACAAGTTTGATGCAGGTTCTAGATCAGGAATCGATTCGTTTGGAAGGAAACTTAAAATTTCTGGACCGCTCGGCACATGTGAACCAACTTTCCGTTCAGATCATTCATCAAACCGCCCTTTCCTCGGTGTTGGCTTTATTGGGTAAACAAAGTGACAATCACGCTGCAGAACAACTTTTTAAAACATTGGGCGCGGAGTTCCGTAATCAACAACTGCCTGGCAGCTGGAGAACTGGTCGAGAGGCGTGTTTGACGATACTTAAACGACTGAATATGCCCGCGCAAGGAGTGGTAATAGACGACGGTTCGGGATTGTCAAGAAATAATCTTGTTACAGCCTCAGCGATTACGGATGTGTTGGTGTCGGTGTACAGCAAAGAGTACCGAACGTGCTTTCTAGAGTCGCTGGCCGTGGCAGGGGTTGATGGAACTATGCGCAAACGTCTGCGACAAACGTCTTATCGTGGTCGGGTTTTTGCAAAAACGGGAACCTTGAATTCGGTCCGCACGTTAAGTGGTTTTATTCATGCCAGAAACGGAAAATGGTATGCCTTCAGTTTCCTAGCGAATAATTTGCGGCGAAGTGTACGAAAACTACAAAATGACTTCTGTCGAGTGATTATCGATGGTACGTGAGAACGGGAATACTGACGTTCCAGACAGTGAGTCTAAAAATGCACAGGAATGTTGTTCGCGGTTACACGGCAGAAGTTGTTTGACTGTTGACGTTTAGTTCAGAATCTCTTGGCGAGTGATGATAGAGCGACTAAGATGTAAAATCTTCCGTTGATGAGCGTATCGGTCCGATGTTTAAGGAGATCTGTAGATGCATATCATGCTGGCCAACCCGCGCGGGTTTTGTGCCGGGGTGAATATGGCGATTGAGTGCCTTGAGCTTGCAATCAAGTTGCATGGCACACCTATATATGTCTATCACGAAATTGTGCACAATCGCTATGTTGTAGCCAGGTTTCGGGAAAAAGGTGCGGTTTTTGTCGAAAGCATAGAGGAAGTTCCTGAAGGAGGGTTACTTCTATATAGCGCACATGGGGTTTCTCCAGCAATCAGGAAAATGGCAAAAAGCCGACGATTGAGCACGATTGATGCAACCTGTCCCTTGGTTACGAAAGTCCATCTCGAAGCACTGCGTTTTGCAAAAGAGGGCTATACGATTATCCTTATTGGTCATGCCGGGCACGATGAGGTGATTGGCACTCTGGGTGAGGCACCGAATCACATTCGACTGATTGAAACCCCGGACGAAGTTGAATCGTTAGAAGTTCCCGACCCTGAGAGGGTGGCCTACCTGACACAGACGACATTAAGTGTTGATGATGCCAATCGAATTATTGATAGCCTTCGACAACGCTTTCCAAATATAGCTGCGCCACCTAAAGAAGATATTTGTTACGCCACCCAAAATCGTCAGGAAGCGGTAAAAGAACTGTCACTAGAAGCAGATGTTGTGTTGGTCTTGGGAAGTAAGAACAGTTCTAATTCTCTTCGACTGGCAGAATTAGCCAGTTCCTTCGGAAAGCCATCCTATTTAATAGATGGTTCGGATGAAATTCAGGAAAGCTGGTTTAACGGGAAGGAAACAATTTTGATCACAGCGGGTGCAAGTGCACCGGAAGAAGTGGTTCAAGAGTGTGTGAAATATCTGCAAACCTCGTTTGGCGCGACCATGGAACACCGAATGGTTCGTGAAGAAAAAGTGCATTTCCAATTGCCGATTGAACTGCGACAGGAGTTGCTTTCCAGGGCAGACTAAACCTTTAAAAGATAATAAAAGAAAATTTTTTCAACAAAGGTTGTTGTTTTTGCGTACTTCATATGGTGTGTGACGGAAACGGGGTTTCTGATTACAATTCCGAATCAAAATGTGCTGGAACGCTTTCGCAGAAAAGTAGACATCCATATCCGTTGAGTTTTTTTGGAGGTTGGAAGCAATGAGGTCTTCAAAGCGGGGAGTTTGCGGGATGATTACGGCAGCGTTGATGATCGTGGCCTTGCTGGAAACGACTGCTATCGCGCAAAGTGAGGCTTCTGCTCCGGAATCCGATTTGCGGTTTGCAAAAAGTCTTTCCGTTGCTTTCCGATATGCATCGCAGAAGGCGGTTCCTTCTGTGGTGACAATCGAGGGAACCAGGAAACCAAAATCGACTTCAGGAAAACAGCTTGCACCTGGGGAAAACCCGTTTCGTGGCACCCCTTTTGAAGAATTTTTCAGAGAAGGACCGAGAGGTGGATTTGGTTTTTCGCCACCCTCTTTTGGAACATCGACTGGGTCAGGTGTGATTATTGGAGCTGACGGTGTAATTCTGACCAATCGTCATGTTGTTGCTGACTCTGATACACTAACGGTCCGTCTTTCCGATGGCCGGGAGTACCGTGTCCAGGAGGTACTGGCAGACGATTTGACAGATCTCGCCGTAGTCCGGATTGATGTTAGTGATCTTCCCGCCGCCGAATTTAAAGATAGCGACGAGATTGAAATAGGCGACTGGGTAATCGCCGTTGGGAATCCTTTTGGCCTGGCGGCAACGGTAACGGCTGGCATTGTAAGTGCGACATCGCGTGAACTGGCCCTTCCAGGAAGTCGAGGCGAATACCTTCAGACAGATGCTGCAATCAATCAAGGAAATAGCGGCGGACCACTGGTTACGCTAGATGGTAAAGTAGTGGGAATAAATACAGCTATTTCAACCACCAATGGAGGTTCTCAGGGTGTTGGATTTGCCATTCCGAGCAATACAGCCTATTGGGTGGTAAGTAACCTGCTTCAGCACGGCAGGGTGCCTCGTGCCTATTTAGGTATACGCATTCAGCCCGTGGACAACGATCTGGCTCAGCAGTTTAATGTTCCGGTTGGTTTTGGAGCGCTGGTTCCTGATGTTGCTTCTGGAGGGCCTGCTGAAGAGGCCGGGATTAAGCCGAGTGATGTCATTATTCGATTTGGTGGGAAACGTGTGCGTGGACCGGGGCATCTTCAGTCTATCGTTCAACGTACCCCTATTGGCAAACCACAGGCGGTTGAAATTGTACGTAATGGCGAGCAGATGACCTTACAGGTAACGGTGAGGGAAATGCCGGAAAATTATTTTTCGCAGGGAAATCCTCGAAAACAACCGTCGGTGACGCCTCCGACTCAAGTGGAAAATTTTGACGATTTGGGTTTGCAGGTTCAGACGCTGACTGAAGAAATTGCGGAGGGGCTGGGTCTAGAAACAAATCGAGGTGTGGTGGTTACCGAAGTGCAGACCGGAAGCCCAGCTCATCTCAAGGGGTTACAACGTGGGATGGTAATTACAGAAGTTGCGCAGCAGGCAGTGACCACAAGTGAGATGTTTCATGAACTTGTTGCGAACCAGTCACTTCAAAAGGGCATTTTATTGCGTACGTATCAGCGTGGACGAGGTACTCGGTTTCTGGTGTTGCGGGCAGAATAGTAATGTTATGAGATCGGGAAGTTAGAGTGCTATTACCAAAACTTTCCGATGGATCATTTCCTTTCTGCAAAACACAGTGAATGGGCGATGTGACTACACAGCGTGCCTACATTTCAGCGTGCGGTGTTGCTTGCTTGTTATGAATGCGCACGTCGTCCCGTTGAAAATGCGATAAACAAGATGGGGGTATACGACAACGGAGGAAGGCACGGCCATTAACGTAGCGACGAGAAAATACCTGGCCGTGTTTTTCAATCATTGAAAGCAGTCGGCCGTTTCCGACATCAAGCTCGATTTCCAAGTCGAGGTAATGCTCACTGATCGTATCCGCTACAGCCTGTGCCAGTTGATCGAGACCCTGTCCGGTTTGAGCGCTGACTGAAATAGAACGAGGATAGCGGTAACGAAGCACGTGCAGATGTGAGAGATCGTTAATCATATCCACTTTGTTGAGTACCAGGAGTGTACGTTTCTGATCAGTGTTAAGTTCTTTTAACACATCTTCAACAATCTCAACCTGTCTTTTAGCACTCGGGCTGCTTGCGTCGACCACATGAAGCAAGAGATCTGCCTGGTTCGCTTCTTCCAGAGTTGCTTTGAATGAAGCGATAAGATGATGGGGAAGATTGCGAATAAAACCAACAGTGTCACTGAGAAGTACAAAACCGATGTCAGGAAGTTGCCAACGTCGTGTGCGCGTTTCCAAAGTGGCGAATAGTCGATTTTCAGTCAGCACTCCCGCATCGGTCAACCCATTCATTAAAGTGCTTTTACCAGCGTTGGTGTAACCTACAAGTGAGATGGTTGGGATATTGCTTCTCGATTCGACCTGACGTTGTTTCCTTACTTCTACATCGCGAAGTCTGCGACGAAGATCGGTAATCCGGCTTTCGACAAGACGCCGGTCTTCTTCCAGTTGTTTTTCGCCTGGGCCACGCGTACCAATGCCTCCTTCAATGCGGGATAAATGTGTCCACATACGTTTGAGACGGGGAAGTGCATACTGCAACTGTGCGAGCTCGACTTGAAGACGTGATTCATAAGTTTGTGCCCGAGTAGCAAAGATATCAAGTATGAGCTCACTACGATCCAGCACTTTGGTATCAAGCAATTGTTCTAAATTGCGAATCTGGGCAGGGCTGAGATCATTATCGAAAATGACAACCTCAGCTTTGGTCAAAGCGATCAACGAGGTTAATTCTTCAACTTTTCCCTGACCGAGATAGGTTTTTTTATCCGGCTGTAGTCTTCGTTGAGTCAATGTGCCAACGACATTTGCACCAGCGGTTGTTACCAGTCCTTGCAGTTCCTCAATCGGATCTTCACCTTCCAACAGATCCGTGTTCTTAACAAGTACAGCAACCAATATAGCGCGTTCTCGGTGAACAGATAATTCAGTTCGTTTCAGTTCAGTCACTAGCCAATCTCAGGGTTCTCCCAGATGGTGGTAAAATAATCGACAGTATTTATTCTAGGTTGTGAGATGATGGACATCAATTATCCACAATATTTACATAGGGGTTATATCAGAATGGTCAGGGTGTTCTGTCATAGACTGTCTACGAGTTGTACGGATCGTAATGAAAATCTACTATGTGAACCGATCTATTGTCTGGTTACATTCTGATATACAGATTTAGGACAATAGTGAAGACGGCATCCGGTAGGCCAGGGTTGTTGTAAACGGTTTGTAACTACAAAATAGATCGTTTTGATAGCATTGTGATTGTAATGTTTTCAAGCGGCTGTTCCGAGTAAGGACTTATTTGAGCATGTCTGAAAATTCTAAATTTTACATAACGACGGCAATCGACTATCCCAATAATCGGCCTCATATAGGGACTGCTTTTGAAAAGATAGGAGCGGATGTTCAAGCAAGATTTCAACGTATGGAAGGCGAGTCGGTCCATTTCTTAATGGGAAACGATGAGCATGCTGCGAAAGTGGATCAACGTGCCGAAGAAATGGGGCAGGACACACAGTCGTATGTAAATGGGATGGCGGTTCAATTTAAGGAAGTATGGGAAAATCTCGATGTTTCGAATGACGATTTTATCCAGACCAGTGAGCAACGGCACAAGCTGGGATGCCAGCAGTTTTTACAGCGTGTTTATGATGCCGGTGATATCTATAAATCGAGTTACGAAGGGATGTATTGTGAAGGGTGTGAGGACTTTAAAACGGAACGTGATCTGGTTGATGGGAAATGTCCGGATCATTCAACCCGACCGATTAAGCATTTGCAGGAAGAGAATTATTTTTTTGCACTCTCGAACTTTCAGGATCGACTCCTTTCATTTTATGCGGACAATCCACGATTTATTCAACCCGAGACTCGGCGCAATGAGATTGTCAATCTTGTAAAGAGTGGTCTTCAGGATGTTTCCATCACCCGTCGAGGTTTGAAATGGGGGATTGATGTTCCGTTTGACTCACAACAGAAAATATACGTATGGTTTGATGCATTATTGAATTACATCACGGCTATCGGATATGGCAGTGACGAAGATCGATTTCGAAAATGGTGGCCAGCGGACGTACATGTTATTGGCAAAGACATAACCCGATTTCATTGCGCTCTATGGCCTGCGATGTTAATGTCAGCAGGAATACCGTTACCACGACGCGTATTCGCTCACGGATTTGTATATCAAAAAGGAGAAAAGATCTCTAAAACATTGGGCAATATTGTTGACCCAATCGATTTAAGCGAGCGGTTTGGATCGGATGCCTTTCGTTATTATTTCATGAGGGAGTGTCCGTTCGGTGATGATGGAGATTTTACCTATGATCGTTTTACGGCACTGTTTAACAGTGATTTGGCAAACAATCTAGGAAATTTGTACAGTCGTACGGTTAACATGTGCCAGAGATATTTTGACGGCGAGCTGACAGAGACAGCAGGAATGGTACAGAGCCTTGAAAGATCGGAGATTTACGCGTCCGTTAACATGGTTGAGGTAATAGAACAGATCATCCAGCATATGGAGTCATGTGAATACCATCTTGTTCTGACAAAAATATGGCAACAGATTCTCGATCCCGCCAATCGCTATATTGAGCAACAGAAACCATTTGAATTGGCAAAAAGTGATTTGTCATCATGTAAAAGGGTACTTGTAAATCTGGTTTCTGTATTGGGTGTTGCAGCCATTCTGATTAAACCGTTCATGCCAAGGTCCGGAAAGCGTGTGTACCATACTTTTAACTATCCCGTTTCCTATGATTCGGTCAGTTTTTCTAAGATCCTATCACCCCCACCTTTTCTCGAAGATCTGAAAATACAAACAGTTCTTACAGATGGAAAAGTGGAGCCTCTTTTTCCACGCATTCGAACTTGAAAATACACCACTTGAGTCCTCTGGGATTCGGATCATTGTGATCGTTGTCATGTGACCGGTGATAGTGAAGGAAGCACAAGGAGGGCTTTTGGAAGTGCTGTTTTTCGTTCGATAGTGGAACCCATGTTGATGCGATAAAACTGTTACAAGCTTTCTTGAGTTTTTGGGTAAGTTCATGCTATGGGCTCGCAACAAGAAAACAATAATCCAGGCCGAGTGTCGGAACAGGAATCCTCTTTTATCAGAGAGGATAATCTGTCGACGCTGGAAACTGAGTTACTTCATCCCTTTTCCCAAAAGATCGATCAATTTTCTGCAAGGGAGATTGTTGAGCTAATGAACCAGGTCGATGCCGACGTGATACGGGCGGTAGGGGATCAGGTTGATGAGATTGCTGCAGCAATTGAAGTTATTAAGGATAGATTTCATCAGGGTGGACGTCTTATTTACGTGGGTGCTGGAACTTCCGGAAGACTGGGAGTGCTTGATGCTGCCGAGTGCCCTCCCACTTTCAGTACGGCACCTGAAATGGTAAGAGCCGTAATTGCAGGTGGTTCCCAAGCACTTGTTCAGGCGGTTGAAGGTGTAGAGGACCGTCCCGAACAGGGTGCTTTTGATTTAGGTCAACTGGCGATTTCTCAGACCGATGTGGTTGTGGGCATTGCTTCCAGTGGACGAACACCTTATTGCATTGGTGCGATAAAAAAGGCTCGCGATTGCGGAGCCTATACAATTGGCTTGGTGTGTAATCGATCAACGCTACTGGAGCGTCACGTAGATTGTCTTATCGCTCCTATAACCGGTCCTGAAGTAATCGCTGGTTCCACTCGCTTGAAGGCTGGAACCGCAACTAAGATGGTCTTGAATATGCTGACCACCGGTGCCATGGTTCGATCAGGGAAAACCTATGGCAATCTTATGGTTGACTTAAAACCGACGAATTCAAAACTATGGACGCGCGCCTGTCGCATGATCGCGTCTTTGTCTCCGTTGAGTTTCCAGCAATCTGCGGAATTGATTACGCGTAGCAACGGAGAAGTGAAAACGGCTTTAGTATCAGGAATGGCATCCGTTTCATTGGAAGAAGCGCGTATTTCACTGCAATCGGTGCAAGGTCACGTTCATGAAGCATTATCGAATCTGCATTCGAAGAGGGCCTCTGATAACAAGGAAGCGATTTTTTGTCCGGAAGGGGCTCTATCAGATTGTGTTCTGGGCGTGGATGGCGGTGCGACCAGTACGGTTGCGTTATTAGTCAATCCCCAAGGGGAGGTCATGGGACGTGGTGAATCGGGTCCAAGCAATCCGTCTGCAGTTGGTTTTAGCAATGCTCAGAACGGAATGCTTGCTGCGATCGAGCAATGTTTTCAACTGACAGCAAAGAGACCACAGGCAGGTGTTGCTGGCCTGTGTATTGGAATGGCCGGTGCGGGGCGCCAAGAGGAGCAACGCAGACTTCATGACTGGGCTGTGGAGCGTGGATTGGCGAGATGGATTAATGTCGTTTCTGACGTTGCGATACTTTTGGCCGCCTATCCTAGTCAAAACAATCCTACGATTCCTTTATACCGGGAATCACGATGGGGCATGGCTGTGGTAGCTGGAACGGGATCCATTGTTGTTGGGAAGTCCCGATTGGGAGAGGAAGTTAGAGCGGGTGGATGGGGACCTGTTTTGGGGGACGAAGGGAGTGGTTACTGGATTGTGGTAGAAGCAGTGCGTGCGGTCCTAGAACATCAAGACGGCCATAGAAGGCCGACTATTTTGAGTAAAATATTGTGCCGTAAACTTGATTTGAGGAAACCAGAAGATCTGATTCGATGGGTTTCGTCTTCAGCGGGCAATCGTCATGAGATAGCAGCATTGGTCCCAGAGGTCCAAATGGCAGCGGATCAGGGAGATACGGTTGCAACTGCGATTTTTCGTAACGCCGCAAAACTACTTTATGGACAGGTCGAGTGTGTGGCTCATCGGATCGGCAGCTCCGAGGGGCCCATTCCATTAGCGGTTTCAGGAGGAATATTGCAACACTGCCAATCGGTTCGTACGCGTTTTCTTGAACAACTGGCCGAGTCAGAGTTTGATTTCCAAGTCCGTATGGTTTCCGATCCTGCCATTGGAGCGGTTCAGTTGGCCTTCGAGCACCTTTTGAATCACTGAGAGATATCAGAATTATTTGGAACGAGAGTAAGGAGTGATCTGGAGGGTTTGTTTCACCAGCCACGCGGATTCAGTATTTACAGTATGAATGTGCCGTCGGTGTGTGGTTTTCTTTCACAGATATAAACGGACGCCGTGTTTTTGGCCGGTAAGGTTCTTGCAAGATGGATCTCCAGTGTTTTCTCCTGGTCAGGAAACCCGCTCGATACGTTGGATCCGATGTGAGAGGATTTGGGTTTTTGTGCCATCGTCGTTTTCCAGAACCAGCCCATTTTGTGGATGAAGGTCGAGGACTTTTCCTTTCAGTGTTTTGTCCGGCATAGAGACCAAGACATGTTGTCCCTTGTAACCACTTTTCATCTGCCACCATTGCCATAGAGATTCAGTACCGGAAGAGGCTGACTGTTGAAGTAATCTGTCAAAAGCCAGAATTATTTGCTTTGCGAGATCGGAGCGGTCAATGGGGTAGCTGCTTTCCGATTGTAGGCTGGTTGCATGTGATCTGAGTTCGGGAGGAAATTCTGTGGTAGAAATGAAGACATTCAATCCGACTCCTATTACGGAAGCTTTATTTGATTTTTCTACTAGAATTCCGGCAATTTTTTTTTCGGAAACGTACAGGTCATTTGGCCATTTAATGCAAACGGGAGCCACACAGAGAGGTTCAATTACCTGGCCGATTGCTACAGCTGCCAGTGCGGTGAGAAAGGCCGGATCATTGTGTGGTTTGGGCGGAGAGAGCACGAGAGACATCAGTAAACTACTGGAGGCTGGTGCAAACCATTCTCGTCCACGACGACCACGTCCCTTGGTTTGTTCTTCGGCTAGAAAAACCGTGCCGTTTGCGCTTTCTGTTTGAGCGAATTGTAATGCCAGGTCATTGGTGCTGCTTATACGGTTGTGAACTTGCAGGCTATTCCCAACAATTTTTGTATTGAGTTGCCACTGAATCTGTTCGGGACATAAACGACGAGCAGGATGAATATAACGGATGCCGAATTGGGGGTGAATTTCGATTCCAAACCCGAAGTTAATCAATTCTGCAACAGAGAGATTCAAGTCTTGGGATGTCAGTTCGAGATGGGATGCCAGGTTTGAAACAGAGAGCCACTGATATGGTCGAGTCCTCAGCTGTTCCCAAATCTCAATTTTGAGACGGTCTGTTTTAGGGGAGATTGGCACAACTCACGTCGACCTGCAGTGGATTCAAGTAATTTGAATGGCGAGGGACATGTTTCAGCTATCCTGCTGTATGACTTCAACTCCAGTGGGATCAACTCCGGCCGCTAACATGTTTGCTTTTAGGTACATCTCGAAGCTTTCTCCGGCGTCCGCCCACCAGCCGTTAATGCGTTCCCATCGCATTTGGCCGCTTTCTATATAGGAGTTATTGACGTCTGTAATCTCAAGTTCACCCCGATCAGAAGGTGAAATGTTTCTGATAAATTCAAAGACGGTGTGATCGTACATGTATGCGCCGATTGCAATAAGAGCAGACTTTGGCTGGAGAGGTTTTTCAACGATGTGAGATACTCGATTGCCGTCCAATTCGACAACGCCATACCATTCAGGGTGTTCTACCTCGGTGACAAATATCTTCGCTCCGACCGATGATTCTCGGAAATCGGTTACGGCATCAGCGATTCCTTTTTGAAGGATGTTGTCCCCCAGCATGACGAGAAGCGGGCCTCCTTCAGCAAAATGTTCTGCGAGGCTAAGTGCGTCTGCAATGCCTCCTTCACCTTCCTGGTAAGTGTAGTTGAGATGCTTAAGCCCAAATGCTTTTCCGTTACCAAGAAGTCGTAAGAATTCACCTGCGGAATTACCACCACAGACTAAAAGAATATCTGTGATGCCGCTTTCAACCATTGTTTTTAGCGGCCAGTAAATCATGGGGCGGTCATACACTGGCAGGAGGTGTTTATTAGTCACTTTGGTGATGGGGTACAGTCGTGTACCGAGACCACCGGCTAGAATTACGCCTTTCATAGATCATCCCCCAAACGCGAAAAGCAGTTCACATTAATTTCATAAGCGTTATTACATCTGGCCAATAGCCTGAACATAGGTACCAAATTGTATCAGAACAATGTGAAATAATGTATGCAGGAGTATTGCCCTGTTTTTTCATTTCGTAACTGGAAATCCAAAAAATATGTTGGAAATGACGTTACTTTTTACCATTTGAATTGGGGGTTGATGGGGCGGGAGATACCGCTTGAAAGCAGTAGTTGGAAGGATCACGCTGAACTTATACCAGTATATCTTGAAGCACGTTGCCAGCCACATCGGTTAAGCGGTGCCGGCGTCCCTGATACTTATACGTCAGTTGGGTATGTTCAATACCAAGGCAGTGCAAAAGCGTCGCGTGCAGATCGTGGACATGTACAGGATTTTCCGTGATGTTGTAACTGTAGTCATCTGTTTTTCCATAAGAGATACCCGCCTTAATACCTCCGCCAGCCAACCAAACCGTAAAACAACGGGGGTGGTGGTCTCTTCCATAATCTTCTGTGGTGAGTCTGCCTTGACAGTAGACGGTTCGTCCAAATTCCCCGCCCCAAACAACGAGGGTTTCGTCTAGCAGTCCGCGCTGTTTGAGATCTTTGAGGAGTGCTGCTGATGGTTGGTCGGTTGCACTGGTCAGATCGCGAATCGTGGATGGAAGTTTAGTGTGATGGTCCCAGCCCCGGTGAAATAACTGAACAAATCGCACATTGCGCTCGACCAGTCGTCTCGCGAGGAGACAATTGGAAGCGAAGGTGCCCGGTTTACGCGAATCCGGACCATACATTTCAAAGATGTGTTCGGGCTCATCATCCGTCTTGGTTAATTCCGGGACAGAAGTTTGCATCCGATAGGCCATCTCATATTGTGCAATTCTCGTGCTGATTTCCGGGTCACCGGCTTGTTGCAATTTTAGTTGGTTGAGCTCTGTTAGGTAATCAAGGAAATGGCGTCTGGCATTTTGGTTGATTCCGGGTGGATTGGCGAGAAAAAGTACGGGGTCTCCAACGGATCGGAATTTAGTTCCCTGGTAGCGGGTAGGCAGGAAACCACTTCCCCAGAGGCGGTCATAAAGAGGTTGCCCACCACTTCCTGAGACCATTGCGACAAAGGTCGGAAGGTCAGAGTTTGCACTACCCATTCCATAAGAAATCCAGGATCCCATACTCGGACGTCCCGCGAGTTGAGCGCCCGTTTGGAAGAAGGTGATAGCCGGATCGTGATTAATAGCCTCTGTGTGCATCGATTTGATCAAACAAAGTTGATCCGCAACTTCTCCTAGGTGAGGCATCAATTCACTGATCCAGTTCCCACTTTGACCATGTTGTTTGAACTGGAAAATGGTCGGTGCAACTGGAAAGCTGTCTTGTTTAGAGGTCATTCCAGTGAGCCGTTGTCCACGTCGGATTGAGTCAGGAAGTTCGGTTGCTCTTCGACCCTGAAGAGTCGGTTTGAAATCAAATAAATCCATCTGGGAGGGTGCGCCTGACTGGAACAGATAGATGATTCGTTTGGCCCGGGGTTTAAAGTGAGGAATGTCGGTATGGGCAGTCTGTGTTTGTGTGGTGTTGTCGGTTGATTTACTTTGTGCTTTTTCGTTGTGTAACATCCACGTCAAAGCAGCAGACCCAAGACTGATTCCGGATCGATTAAAGAAAAGCCTGCGGGTAAGGTTTTGTTGATGTTCTTTGAAAGGATCCATTTGTTATTCCTTGGTTATCACTTCATCGAGATTCAGAAGAAGTCCAGCGACTGAGGCATAAGCGGCAAGGGTCGCTTTGTCGAGTGTTTCGTCTCTTGGATGATCTCCGTGATTAATCAGTTGTTCTGCGGCTGCAGAATTTTCCTGAAAGTGGCTAAGAAAGGTGCTCAGGCTGTTTATTAAAAGAGTATGTTCCGCCGGTTCAGGGAAACGTGACGTGGCCAGCCGAAATCCATAAGCAAGACGCGCAGCCGAAGTTCCGGAAACCTCTTTTATCATTCGTTCACCGAGCATTCTCGATGCTTCTACAAAAGTGATGTCATTCATTAACGTCAATGCTTGCAGAGGGGTGTTGGTCCGCTGTTGAATTACGGTACAGGTCTCACGTGGTGACGCGTCGAAATTGGTCATGGTGGGATTATTTACTGTGCGCTTCCAGTAGGTATACAAACTTCTACGATAAAGATTATCTCCGCGGTCCTGTTCGTAATCGGTATCGGTGGCAATTTCTTTCCATAGACCTTCTGGTTGGTAAGGCTTGACGGAGGGTCCACCGAGTCGTTCGACAAGGAGGCCAGATATGGCCAGCGCCTGATCACGAATCATAGCTGCGGCCATACGGTGCCGGGGCCCGCGTGCGAGGAGCAGGTTTTCAGGATCCCGCGATCGTAATGCGTTGTTTGCGTAAGAAGACTGGCGGTAAGTTGCGCTCATGACAATGAGTTTCTGTAGTTCTTTAATATTCCAGTTGGAATGAATGAATTCCGTTGCAAGCCAATCCAGAAGGTGGGGGTGGGTTGGCGGTGATCCTTGGCTGCCGAAATCTTCCAATGTCGCCACAAGTCCATTTCCAAAATACATATTCCAATAACGGTTTACTGCAACACGCGCAGTTAATGGATTTTCTGCGTCGACCAGCCAGGCGGCCAAGCCCAGACGATTGGCAGGAAGCCCTTTGGGCAGGGGGTGAAAAACGGTAGGAATTTTAGCCGTTACCTTAGTTCCCGGCTTGTCGTACTGGCCTCGATCCAAAATAAAAGTATCCCTTATTCCCGGTTGTTCTTTCATCACCATAACAGTAGGTATGCTTCGATAAAATTGACGATATTCCTTACGTGTTTTGAGCAAGGTAAGATAAGAGGCAGTCAAGGATTCAGGCGCAAATTGCATGAGATACAGGTGTTCGAGTTTTGCGATCTGAGGGTCTGACCGTTGTCCCGGATCGATAGCGAGAATTTCATGGAGTGATTCAGCAGTTGAAAGAATTGTGATTTCGTCTGAGGTCAGACTTTTATCGTAAATTCGAACATCATCGACACGTCCATGAAACCTTCCTTCGAGGCCGCCGCCTCCACCTATCCGAAATGGTTCATCAACCGCAAAACTCTGGTTGAGCCCATCGAGGTGAAAAATCAGTTCTTGCGATTTGCCATTAACATAGACTGAAATCCCCTGAGCGGTGCGCGTCCCATCGTAGGTCACCGCAATGTGGGACCAACGCTGGGGGTTCAAGGCTGCAACGGTTTCCACACGAATGGCATCGTCGAGCCATCGCTGGATGAGGTTGACCTGGATTTTTTGATTCTCAACAACGACAGAATAGCCAGAGCCGTGATGTTCGTCCTTCATTCGTGAGATCAGAGTTCCACCCTGGTTGGGTTCAGTAAAAACCCACATGCTGAATGAGAAAGAATCGAAATAGCTGAAATTGGCAATGTCACCGAGCCCGAGGTAATGCCTGCCATTGAAAAGGAGTCCCTGTTTGATCCGGCCGGGAACAAAGGGACTGTCTCCATCCTGGAAAGCCCCTGGCGGAGTACGTGACTTGGACTCATCAAGATTATCATCAAGCGCGTAATGAGCGATCAGTTGATCGGCAATGGAGCCATCTGGAATCGCTGTGGGAATCGCATCCGCTTGCCATTGGAGAATAGAGTGAGAAAGTTGTGATCGGAGATCTGAAAAATGCCGTTCTGCCTGGTTTTGTTTCAATTCCAGTTGTTTCAAAATCTGTTGTTGATCAGTTGTGGGTGCCTTGATAAACGGGGGAGAATTTCCCTCTTTGACGGCTCTTCCATTTTCCGGAATATTGTTGAAATAGGCAAACAGTTGGTAAAAGTCTTTTTGTGACAGCGGGTCAAATTTATGGTCATGGCATCGTCCACAGCCGATTGTCAGGCCCAGCCATACCGTCCCGGTGGTCTCGACACGATCGACAACATATTCCACGGCAAATTCTTCAGGGATAATCCCACCCTCCGCATTGCCCCGATGATTACGATTAAAACCAGTAGCAATCAGTTGATCCAATGTAGGGTTTTCAAGCATGTCACCGGCGAGTTGTTCGATTGTAAAGTCACGGAAAGACAGATTCCGGTTGTAGGCGCTAATAACCCAATCACGCCATCTCCACATATAGCGTGGACCGTCGTTCTGGTAACCGCTGGTGTCGGCATAGCGCGCTAAATCCATCCAACGTTCTGCCATTCGTTCGCCATAGCGTGGTGAGGCGAGTAGGCGATCAACCACTTTTTCAAATGCATCAGGTGTGTTGTCGAGTAAAAAAGTGTCGATTTCCTCAGGAGAAGGTGGTAGCCCCGTTAGATCTAGAGATACCCGACGAATGAGCGTTTCCCGTGCTGCTTCATTAGCAGGATGGAGCCCTTCTGTTTCAAGCCGTTTCAAAACAAAATAATCGATGCCGTTTCGGATCCAGTTCGTGTTACGCACACTGGGAAAAACAGCCCTTTTAGGTGGAATAAAAGACCAGTGCTGTTGCCATGGCGCACCTTGTTCAATCCATTTTTGGATCAAATGGATCTGCTCAGGGCTGATCTTCAACCCACTGGATTCAGGCGGCATTCGCTGATCCTCATCGGGAGAAATCAGTCGTTGAAATAGTTCACTTTCTTCTAGATTGCCAGGAATTACGATTCGGTAATCACCTCGGTCTGAAAAAAGCCCGTCTTCGGTGTCCAGTCTGAGTGATGCTTTTCGCTGGACGGAATCAGGGCCGTGGCATTGAATACAGAGGTCAGTCAGAATGGGACGGATATCTTGGTTGAATGTAAGATCGGGTGTTGGTGTCTGGCCTTGTAGTAACGAGGTTAGGGTGAATAAAGAAAAAAGTCCGGAAACGCATCCCCGTGTCAGTTTTTTCCGTTGTTTAATGGGAACCATGGGTGGAGTTCTCCAGGCCACATAAAGACATTATCCTGTGTAAACCGTGGGGAATTCAGTATAGCAGGTTTTGAGTCGCATTCATGTTGTCAGGCGATTAGCCTTCTTTTTGTCAGGGGAAAGTGGGACCGAACCATGGCAACGAATTTGAGTAAGTTCTTGACTACCCCTTGATATTAGTGGGATCAATTGCGTTAGTCCTTTTATTAATGTGAGGCTAGGTATCCATGACCATATTTCAAAACCCGGGAAGTCGACGGATTGTTTTGGTCCTGATGACGGTTTTTGCCGAGCGACTCATGGCTGAAGCAATCGCTCCCAATGTCATTCTTGTTATTACCGATGATCAGGGGTACGGGGACCTTGCTGCACATGGAAATCAGATGATTCAAACGCCACATCTTGACGCCCTGCACGCGCAATCTGTTCGGTTTACTGATTTCCATGTGGACCCTAGTTGTTCGCCGACACGGTCATCGCTCATGACAGGCCGATATTCCACTCGAACCGGTGTGTGGCACACCATTATGGGGCGTTCGATCATGAATACGGACGAACAGACTATCGCGGAGGTATTCCAGTCAGCGGGTTATGCAACGGGAATGTATGGAAAATGGCATCTCGGTGACAATTACCCTTGTCGTCCACAGGACCAAGGATTCGACGAGGCTTTTTACAATGGGGGTGGAGGGGTCGGACAGACTCCAGACTATTTTGGTAATGACTATTTCGATGACACCTACATGAGGAATGGCAAGCTTGAAAAAGTCAAAGGTTACTGTACTGACGTCTGGTTCAGAGAAGCGATGACTTTCATCGAAAACAATCGAGGTGGCCCTTTTTTTCTCTATCTAAGTACCAACGCTCCTCACGCTCCTTTTCTTGTCGATGACTCCTACAGCGCTCCTTATCGTGAAAAAGGAGTTCCGGATGAAATGGCTGCCTTTTATGGCATGATTACTAACATTGATGACAACATGGGAAAACTATTGCAGTCTCTGGAGAAATTGAATTTAGACAGTAACACCATACTGATATTTATGACCGATAACGGAACAGCAGCCGGTTCCATTCCGAATCGAAAGCAACTGGAGGCTTCGGGTAACTGGAAAGGTTTCAATGCGGGTATGCGGGGAAAAAAAGGTTCCAGCTATGATGGAGGACACCGAGTTCCGTTTTTTGTGCGTTGGCCGGACCGTGGTATTCAGGGTGGAAGGGATGTCAAAACACTCAGTGCCCATATTGATGTTCTTCCGACCTTGGCAGAACTTTGTCAAATTGAGCTGAAAACAGAATTTCCAATAGATGGTAGAAGTCTGGTTCCAGACTTAACCGGAGAGGGATTAACACAAAGACCCGACCGCACGCTTCTGGTACACTCCCAGCGTTTGGAGCACGTACAGAAGGGGCGAAACAATGCTGTAATGACGCAACGATGGCGTTTGGTAGGAAACCGTGAGCTTTATGACATACAGGCAGATCCCATTCAGTCGCAGAATATTGCTTCCGCGCATCCAGAAATAGTCCAGAGGCTGAATCAGGTTTATGACAGATGGTGGGAAAGCCTGTCGAAAGTAGTACAGGAAGAAGTCCATCTGGTGTTAGGAAATGAGGCGGAAAATCCGTCTCGTTTGACCTGTCACGACTGGCATACGAACAATGACCCCGTACCTTGGAACCACGGACATATCCGGAGAGGGCTTTCTAGCAATGGTTTTTGGGCTGTGGAGTTTGAAGAAACGGGTAACTACGAGCTTACTCTCCGTCGATGGCCGTATCATGAAAATCGGGCTATTAAAGCCGATCAGGCACAGTTGAGAATTGGAAAACGGGAGTATCGGAAATGGGTCAATCCTGAGGACGAAGAGGTTACTTTTCACATCGAGGTTACGGCGGGCCGTACGCGACTTCAGACGTGGTTACAGAGGTCAGACGGAAGTCTGTGCGGTGCATATTATGTCAAAGTAAACTATCTGGATTGAAAGCCGCAGCCCAGATGAAAAAACCACGTCCCTTTTTTACATGCAGCTGTTCTATCCAAAGGTGTTGGAATCTTTGGCGGGAGAACGAAGTTCACAGTTTTACCCAGACAACACAACAAGTGAAACAGCGGTCGCGTTCTTATTACCGATCCAATAGGACGCGGTTGGAGTAAAGATCAATCTGTCCCGTAACGGATTACGCACGGAGGTCTGCTTATTGGTTGTCCGTGTTTTCCGAACTTCCGATACAGAATAATCGATGAAACGTTCGTAAATACAAACGCCCCCCTGAGACCGCAGGAGTGGAGTGACTGGGGTCACCAAGAGAAGACCTTCCCAGGGGCTCGTATTGAGGTGCTGCTCGCACCACGAACACTTCGCCCGTTTCACTCATGCAATAAAGTTTTCCATCAACACATACCGGTGATCCTGAAAACTGAGCCTGTCCCACTCGCTGGGTCCAGATCTCTTTTCCGCTAGCGGCTTCAAGGCATCGCACCACTCCGTTATCGCCCCACAGGAAGAGATAGCCTTTATAGATAATGGGGGTGGGGACATACGGGAGATCTTTGTCCCGAGTCCACACGACTTCGGTTTGAGCTGGCTTTTTCCCAGGTCGAAGGGCGACGAGGAAATAGCCTTTACCACCACCACCCGCGGTTTGAATAAGGAGTCCATCTCCAAAGGTCAATGAACTGACGGTACGGTGTTCAATGGGGTCGACTTTCCAAAGCTGTTCTCCAGTTTTGGCATCAAAAGACGCAATTCCTTCCGCTTTACTTGCAAAAACGACTTCGGGTGACAGTCCCGGACGGTTCAGAATGAGTGGCGTGGAATAGGAGGTTGCATCAGATCCCCTGTCATTTTTCCAAATGAGTTCTCCGGTTTTGGCATCGACTGCAATGAGAAAGGAAGTTCCGTCCTGGTCATTAGCGAGATAGACAATGCCCTTTTCTACAATGGGAGATACGCCCGCGCCGTGCTGGCTTTGAAAAGCACCGAGGTCAAGTTCCCACACTTTGTTACCGTGGAAGTCATAGGCAAGCAGAGAATAGTGTTCTTCCGTATTAAAGCTCACGAACACGTATTTTCCATCTGTTGCCGGAGTCGAGGAGGCGTAACTGTTTTTGAGATGCTTTTTAAAAGTTTTGGACTCGAGCTCACGAATCCAGCGGATTTCCCCGGTTTTGGCATTCAGACTGATAATGCTTCTACGTAGCCCATCTTCTATAGCGGTTGTAAGGAAAAGATGTTCATTCCATATACAGGGGGAAGAGTGGCCGACACCCGGCAAAGTAACGTCCCAAGCATATTTTCCGTCCTCC
>Ga0310344_10001117_pt1 | contig 20858 bp, 19 predicted proteins | sample HC15DNA20200_MG_FD_203801 | JGI IMG/M metagenome (GOLD analysis project Ga0310344, IMG submission 203801) | Marine microbial communities from station ALOHA, North Pacific Subtropical Gyre - HC15-DNA-20-200_MG | ecosystem: Environmental > Aquatic > Marine > Oceanic | place: Pacific Ocean: North... | reverse complement strand
TGTCGCCCCTAAGCATAGGCAGAGCAACAAAAGAGTTTTTCTCCTAAAGTCTCGCACTCTCAATTCCTCCACTGTTCTTTATTGGAGCCCCGATTTTAACCGCCACTATACATTCTGTAAGTCACGTATTAATCGGGGGCAATTCTGACATCAACCTCATTTCCACCTTCAAAGCCAACTATTCTAACGCTCATTACTCTACTACCGTTTCTGGCAGGATATCCGGTCAGAGTCACCTAATCACCTGCCATAAACGTATCCTTATTCCAACTGAAGTGACGGTAGAGATCGAGTGTGCCCTGAAACTCGCCGTCCATTCGTTTATAGAACCCGCCTCATCGAATACATCTAACCATAAACCTGAATGCGGATTAATGAATTGCCAACGGAGGACAGTTCCGGACACTGAAATCAGTTTATCCCGGTCAAAAGCCGCCGATGCATGATGGGCCGTAATGGGAAACGGACACAAAGTCAGCAACAAGCTGAACCCTAGCCAGACGCGACGCGTGGCAAGACCTCCTTCTATAATTTTAGCTCCTCATAACTATGTTTATTCTAAATATGTTTGGGTTTTAACTCGCGGGTAGAGTAGTGTTTATCATAACTGAATGATCCGAATAGATTGCAGTCCTGATCACGGATAATTAGACTGGATCAGCGAACGGCCTCATCCAAGAAGGGACGTCACAATGAATATTCGATTGCTCTGTTTAACTTTCCTCGTTCTTTTGCTGCCACTCAACTCGTTGATAGCTCAGGCGCAACCCCCTGTCTATAAGTTTGACCCCGAATGGCCAAAATTACCGTTACCGAACAAATGGTGGATGCAAGGCGTCACCGGACTCTACGTCGATAAAGATGACAACATCTGGGTATTAAATCGGCCTAGCAACCTTAGCAATACGGAAGACTACGCTCAACTCGATCCGCCGGCAGCGGAATGTTGCGTAGCACCGCCGGCCATCATTGCGTTTGATGTCCAGGGTAATGTCATCCAGTCTTGGGATACCCAAGAGGGTCACGGTATGACTGTAGACGACGAAGGTTACGTCTGGATCGGTTCCGACACCGTCCGAAAGTTCACTGCTGACGGACAATTAGTGGCAATCATAGATCGCGTTCCGGAACTAGACCCGCCTGAAGGAATGTATCCACCGGACACGGAACTTATTGTCGACCAGATAGAGGAAGTCCGTATCGATGAAAGCGCTCGTGAGCTCTATACCATCGACAACTACCTCAACGGGCGAGTCATGGTGTTCGATATGGATACTCTCGAATTCAAACGCGGCTGGGGCGCCTATGGCAAATCGCTTAGCGAAATTGGGCTTAGCGAAATTGAAGGCGACAGGACTGGCGCGGCGCAAGACTACTACGCATCTGAATCTGCCGATCGAGAAATCGATATACAGGCGCCTGATTTCGTTGGCCACGTCACCGTTGGACTAGCTGATGACGGATTGGTGTATGTCGCAGACCGAAGAGGCAATAGAATTCAAGTCTTTACTAAACAAGGGGAATTCCAAAAGGAATTTTTTCTTGCAACGGAAACTCGCCAACGGGGATCAGCTGGCGGTATAGCATTTTCTCATGACCCGGAACAGCAATACTTAATTGTTCCCGACATTCAAAATAATACGGTTTGGATTCTTAACCGAGAAGATGGTGTTGTGGTTACGCGAATCGGCAGTGCGGGAGACAACGGAGGGCAATTTCACGGCTTACACATGGTCGATGTAGACTCACAAGGTAACGTTTATACTGGGGAAGTTCAGAACGGTGAACGGGTTCAGCGTTTCTCGCTTCTAGAGTAGTTAGCTATAAGCCAATAATTTTTTCGTAAAATTAAGCAGCAGGTGAACTCATGACACCATCTGGACACATGGATACTAATATCGCGCCTAATTCTCCAAATAATTTACAAATCGGTTATTTTCTATTTCGATTGACGATGGGCGTCAATATGTTCTTCCATGGCTTTATGCGACCGTTTACAGGCCTAAGTGCGTGGGAGCAGCCACTAGCAGCGACATTCGTAGATACATACTTGCCTATGCCACTTGTACATGCTGTTCTCTATGCCCTTCCTTTTTACGAGATCATTCTTGGCGCCTTGCTGATTCTGGGACTGTTCACCCGTTTAGCTACTATTGCTGGTGCAGTCATGATGCTTGGATTGCTCTATGGCAATACAGCAAAACAGGATTGGGGAACGGTAGGTAATAATATGCATTACGCGCTTTATTTTACTGGCATGCTAGCATTGCACCGTTTTGATTGGCTCGCGCTCGATAATCGGCGAAAAGCACCTCCAAACTAACCGAGTGCAATCTCGGCTAATTAGGAAAAGCGACAATAAGGTGAGCCTCGTTAGAGACCCCGTCTCCCCATTCCATCCCTAGTTCCCGATGCAAAGGCTGACCACCATTACCGTCAATCACCGTCCCGCCTTCAATTACGAAACTAGATAACGGTGTCTACGCTACCAAACACGTTGGGGTTAGTAAGCAGGGCCAATGAGCGTGTGACTAAATAGTTGATTATTAAGAATCGTCATTCTTCAGTTATCCCCTGCTGCGATTGTTTCTATTTTCTACATTCTACGTCGCTGCGCGATGAATTAGGGTACTTTACCTATACGCAAAATTTCAAAAACAACCATTATTCGGCCTTTAATTCATTAACTTGCCCTCACTGGAGATATAACACTTGACACGGTGAGCGAGAACTAGCGAAGTAACCTCTTAAAATTTTTAATTTCTAGTATTGGTGAAGGAAAAAATACGTGAACAACGCATCTAATCCCGGAGACAAAGTCCATCGAACGGTGCACCACATATTCCTTGGTCCAATCGCTTTTCTTATCTTGCTGGTCGTGCCGATCGAATCAATGGACTATGGAGTTCGCTGCAGCCTCGGGTTGTTATTGTGGATGTCTTGGTGGTGGATTACACGCCCAGTACACCTAGCAGTAACTGGATTCCTTCCGTTAGTTGTCGTTTCAGTATTCGATTTCGTGCCCGTCACTCAAATTCTTCCGTCTTATGCAACAGAGCTCATCATCCTTTTGCTTTCTGCCAACATCTTGACGACCGCGTGGACACGTTGGGGCCTGGATCGGCGGATTGCTCTCGCATCGCTAATCGGCATAGGCACTAACACAACGCGACAAATTCTCGCCTGGTTTGCTATCGGAATGATACTTAGTGCTTTTTTACCAAATACTATCGTAGCCGCCACGATGATCCCGATCGTCGTTGCCATGCTTCGCTTTATAGGTATCGAGGATCTCTGGGATAGTAATTTAGGGACCGCACTCGTCATTGCTGTTGCTTGGGGAACAAGTGCAGGTGGCGCTACTACACCGCTTGGTGGCGCACCCAATTTACTGACAATAGAGTTCATACAGGAGACTGTGACGGGACAAGAATTTGCATTCACGACTTGGTTCACTAGATTTCTTCCACTCAGTCTAGCTGTCATGATCGTGACGTTTATATATGTTCGCTTCGCGTTCAAACCAGAGATTACAGAGATTAAGGGCGCTCGAGAATATTTTGTCGGTGAATTTCGGGCACTCGGCGCCATGAGCAAGCAGGAAAAATGGTCATTCGCCCTTTTCTTGATTGCAGCACTACTCGCATTTACTCGGCCACTCTACGCGGATATCGTTCCTGGATTCAGGCCCGCGTACGCTTTTCTAACATTCGCGATCTGTTGTTTCCTCATTCGGCCAGCGGGCGAAAACCTTATGACTTGGGAATACGCGCAGGGAAAAATGATGTGGGGTCTATTCTATCTTTTCGCGGGCGGCACGGCATTAGGGAGAATTCTTAGCGAGACTGGGACCGCTACCTACATTGCCGATATACTGATTCCCTATGCAAGCGAAGGAGGCGTAGTTGCTGTAATTGTGTTTGCAACCCTGACTATTGTAATGACACAAATTACCAGCAATACAGCCGCTATCGCCGTTACAGTACCCATCACGATCAGCACATTCCAAAGTCTTGATATCAACCCCCTGCCATTCGTTTATATAGTCGCGGCGGTCGGGAATTGCGGTTTCATGTTGCCAACCTCAGCTGGAGGCCCCGCTGTGGCAGCGGGTTACGGAATTAATCTAAAGACGATGCTTGTTAAAGGCTTCTGGGCCTGCCTACTTGCCCTATTCGCTACCGTTCTAGTAGGTTACTTACTTGCGATTTATTGGCCGTCGTTTGGCGCTGCCTGAAAAAAAATGGTTGGTATACGCTTATCGATGCGTAGCGATGGCGAAAATTTCGTGTATCATATTTCGTAATACGGTAGTACTAACATACAGAGGCGTAACACCTCCCCTAATTTCGTGAAATTCAGGGCAACTAATCCATTCAGGACCCCAATGACCGAATCGGCGTGGAAGACAATAGAAACCGATGTGCTAATTATAGGTGGTGGTGTAGCCGGTTGTATGGCGGCTATCCCGGCACTTGAGGCCGGACTAGAGGTGTACGTCTGTGAGAAAGGAAAAGTCCTCGATCACTGCGGTAGCGTCGGTTGCGGTGTGGATCATTACCTAACAATCATGGATTCCGGTCCCGAATGGGATACACCCGAATTTCTGCTCAAACACGTACCAGAACTCACTGACGGCATTGTAGACATGGCGGTTACAAGTCGTGTCATTCACGAAATGCCAAGAGTTTTAAAAAAAATCGAAACCTTCGGTGTAAATTTCAAAGACCCTCGTTATAACGACTACTATCGGTTACGTTCTTTCGGCTTGCCGGGCACCTATCACATTAACTTTGATGGAACGTACTTTAAGCGCCAAATAGGTCAACGTGTCCGCAAACTTAAAGGTAATGTCCTAACGCGAACCATGGCAGTACAGATATTGGCAGAGAACAATCAAATTTACGGTGCGCTTGCATTTAATTTTCGTACTGGAGAATGGTTAGCGATTAGAGCACGAGCTATCGTCCTAGCTGCTGGCGAGGTAAATCGGATCTCACTAAACGCATCGGGCATGGCGTTTGATAGCTGGCATACTCCTTACAACACGGGTGATGCTCAAGCGATGGGTTATCGTGCAGGCGCGTTGCTCGCAAATATGGAATTCGTTGAAACAACGGTAACACCAAAGGGATTCTCAGCACAGGGACTCAATGCATTGGTGAGCGAAGGTGCATATTTTATTAACAAAAGCGGCGAACGTTTCATGTTTAAATATGACAAGAAAGGTGAAAACGCTCGGCGCGCGGTTATCGCTGATGCTGTAATCAACGAATACCTGCTCGGCAACGGACCAATCTATGCGGATTGTCGCCATCTTCCAGAAGATGTTCTCGATCACATGGAAGCAACCTTGCAAATTGATAGATACACGATGCCAGCGTTCTATGAGCAGAAAGAGCTCGATTTCCGGACAGAGCCCGTAGAGGTTTCAGTCTCAGAGCTTAGTGTCCGCCGCAGCGGCGTATATTTTAGAGGTAGCGGTCTAGCTGTCGATACCGACGGCCAGACTTCTATCGGTGGCTTATTCGCCGCTGGCGATTGTGCGACTGTCAGTGGCGGAATCGCGGGGGCTTCGGTACTTGGGCACATCGCAGGAGAAGGCGTCGCTACTTTTCTCAAGAATAGAGACAAAACGCAGCCAGAAATTAACATGGCAGCTGCTAACGACCTGAGAGAACAGGCAATGTCCCACTTGGCTGTCGAGCACGAACGCGAGATCTCGTGGAAACAATTCGAAGATAATACGCGTCGAACTGTTACCGATTACGTGGGTGTTCGCCGTAACGAGAAAGGTCTGAAACTAGCACTTGACACTTTACAGGCTCTCGCCAAACGCGAACCCGATCTAAAAGCTGATGACTTGCATGGGCTAATGCGTGTTCATGAATCCACGAGCATTCGTCTGAATGCGGAATTGATGGCGGCAAGTGCCTTAGAACGAAAAGAGACACGCACGGGATCGGCTCACAGGCGACTCGATTATCCCGACACACTAGATTCTGCTTGGCGTCGATTTGTCATTATCCAGCGTGGCGACAACGGCCCTACGGTGAGCACAATGCCAAGCGAACACCCACTGTCTATGGCATTTCCGCGATTAAATTTAAAGGAAGCTGTCAATGCCAAATGACGTAACGCCCATACATAATCCTATACAAATAAACCCGGAAACATGCGTGAAGTGCAATCTCTGCGACTGGATTTGTCCAGGCGACCTTATCTACAAAGAGGAAGATAATCGCGAAACTCTCCCGGTGGTCGTTTACCCAGACGAATGTTGGTATTGTGGTCTATGCCAGTCGATTTGCCCGACTGACGCCATCACAATTATATTTCCCAAACAAATGATTGACTGCCAGACTAATGTCTCCACACTACTCGGCAAAGTAGTTGAGTAACGTCGTTTAACGAATGTCAGAGCCTATCCTTGCAGGACTTGTTGCGCTCGCAACACCGCAAGCAGTCCTTTTTATGTGTATAGGCGTTAGCTATGGTCTCTTAATTGGCATATTGCCAGGTCTAGGTGGAATAGTTGCACTATCACTCCTACTGCCTTTCACCTACGGACATGAATTGGCCGCCACGCTCTCCTTACTTCTTGGAGCACATATCGCGACAATCTGGGGCGGCTCGGTTACAAGCATTCTGTTCAAGGTACCAGGCGCAGCTAAAAGCTTAGCTCTAGTTTTCGACGGCCATCCTATGGCACAGCAAGGACAGGCTAGTCGTGCACTTGGGGCCTCCGCTACCGCCGCCTTACTCGGCGGCCTTGTTGGCGCTATCTTTTTGGCTTTTAGCATACCGATTGTTCGTCCTGTGATGTTAGCGCTTGGCCCTAGCGAATATCTGATGATGGCTTTATGGGGCTTGACGATTATTGCTACATTCAGCGATGGCTCACTATGGAAGGGACTTATTGCAACTACGCTTGGACTAATGATCGCATTCATTGGTATGGATCCCGTAAGCGGGACACCAAGATTCTGGTTTGGTAGTGTTTATCTACTCGACGGCATCTCGTTCCCAGTCGCAATGATTGGGCTTTTCGCTGTAGCCGAAATGATGAAGCTATACGTGAAAGGTGGAACGATTGCTGATCGCATAGCGAGTGAAGAAAGAAGCTCCGTCCTAGACGGAGTCAAAGATGCATTTTCTCATTGGTGGCTAGTCTGCCGGTCAAGTCTACTGGGGCTCTGGATCGGAGTGCTACCCGGAGTTGGCGCAAGCGTCGGTGGACTAGCAGCGTACGCGCAAGCAGCACAAACCTCCAAAACACCGGAACGCTTCGGGAAAGGAGCGGTCGAAGGCGTTATCGCTCCTGATGCGACACTAGGCGCTAACGAAGGCGGTGGTCTAATGCCTACACTAGCCTTCGGCATCCCGGGAGGCGAGAGTATGGCGATACTACTCGTAGCATTCCTGAGCATGGGTATTGTTCCTGGTCCGCAGATGTTGATTGGTGAGCTTGACCTGGTTTTTAGCATGGTTTGGATTATTGTGATTGCCAATCTTCTAACGACGCTAGTTGGCCTCGTAATATCTTCGCGCCTCGCAAGACTACCTGCCTTAAGTCCAAACATTTTAATTCCGCTTGTGCTTTCAGTATGTTTTTTCGGTGCATTCGCAACACGCGGCCTAGTCATTGATGTGATCGTTACGGGCATTTTTGGTGCGCTCGGCTATCTAATGGCCAAACACGAATACTCACGTGCAAATCTCGTCATCGCCATGGTTTTGGCTGAGATGATTGAACGGAACTTACATATATCACTCGGGCTTTATGGGAACAATTTTATTTTTACCCGACCGATCACTTTGGTGATGTTCATTTTTATCGCTATAACGACAGCACTACCATTCTACCGTCGCTACCGGACAAACCAGGACGCCAACTCGTGACTCCCCGCATACAAGAAAACCTAATCGCCGGGGCTCTACTCGTGATTTTCGGCGTTTTCGCTCTAATATGTCTTCGCTTTGGACCCAATGCTCGCCTTGTCCCTCTCCCGATGGCTCTTCTTGGCTTCGTGCTCGTTCTCGGCTATCTGCTAACACTGAACATTAGGTCCACGGCTACTGTTACGACAGTAAAAAATGAAACAGATGGGGAATTGAGCAAGCAGTCTCCACGCGAACTTCAGGCCTTTGCTGGTGTTACCGCATTCGTGGTACTCATTGCCCTATTTGGGCCTGTTATAGCCGTTTTTCTTTTTTCCAGTGGTTACCTAGTCTTTTCGGGATATGCATTTCCCGCTAGGTCTATAGTTATAGCAACAATTTTCACCACGATCATCTATCTTCTTTTCGTCGTGGGACTGCAACTACAACTCTACCACGGCATACTAGAACCTATTTTTAGGTAAGACAAAGACGTCAAGTGAAAACTGTGAACCAGATCGCACCGCAATTAAATAAGACAGCATGTTTTTTTGCAGTACGCGCAACTATAGCTATAGCGGCTTCTGCTGCTCTGACCGGATTACCTATTACAACCCACGCGCAAAGCGTTCAAGGTGAGATCATAACCCTCATTAGTCCTAATAGTGCCGGAGGCATGATGACCCGCTATGCCCGCATGATAGCGCCATATATAGCTAAACATTCCGGTGCTGCCGACGTTCGTATCCACGTTATGACGGGCGGCGGCGGAATCCGCGGTACTAACTACGTCTGGTTTTCCGAGCCTGACGGCAAAACCATTGCTTTCACAAGTATCCCATCGTTAATTCTTGCGCAACTCGCGGGTAGCGAAGCAGCACAGTTCGACGCCACAAAGCTAGTTTATCTTGGTCGTGCCGCTACCGAGCCAAGAGTACTTACGGTTGGGGCAAAATCGGAGATCATGACAATTAGCGATGCCCGAGATCTCGATCGGCCGTTTATCTTTCCGTCTCAGGGTACGGACGAGGATTTTTATTCGATGGCCGTACTATCGAGCGCTCTGAATATCGATCTAAAGGTGGTTAGCGGCTATAACGGTAATGCTGATACCGCGCTCGCGGTCATAAAAGGTGACGGTGATGGACATATCACCGGGTGGTCAGCCTCGATCGCGATTATCGAATCGGGTGACGAGCGTCCAATCCTAACTCTTAGCACCCACCGAATTCCAGGCTACCTGGATATACCAACGGCGACAGAGCTCGTTTCCGGTGAGCCACGTCAAGCCGTACAAGCAATCGTAAATATGCTAGATATGAGACGTGGTTTCTTCGGCCCACCTAATATGGATAAGACGGCAACAGCAGAACTGAGAGCTGCACTTACCAAGGCCTTCCAGGACCCTGAACTCATTGCGGAATCGATGGCTGCCGGGCTACCACTATTGCCGTCGGACGGTGAAACCGAACAGGGAAAAATAGATCAAATTACGGCAGCTAGCCAGAACATCGTGCCGCTTTTACGGGCCGCCCTTGACTCTATCCGCTAAAAAATAGCGACGGGTGAAATAGCAGGTTCATTAGCTCGCCATAGAATCCCCAGATGATAAAACTAGTCATCAAAGCATATATGGCCGCATCCCGGGGTCTATACCCACCCCACACCAACAAATAAGCGATCACAAACAGAGGAAGCGCTACAAGCTGGCCGACTAGATATGTAATACCAACAGTTACCAATAGGTACGCAATAAAAACCAAACTCGGCTGAAGCTCACTCTTGTCGGCAGCTTGACTTAAGGCTTCTCGAAGATTACCTGCAACAGCGGTTACTCTCATACTAGCCTGTGAATCCTTCACAACAAGGAGTAATGTGATCGGAAGAGCCACCGTCAATATCGCCTTCGGAAATTGAGACGTCGCAGCCCCTCCGAAATTCAGTGTTTCCAAAAGTGCTAGAAAGAACACCATACAGAAAGCTACCGATAATGCTAACGATAACAGTGGATTTCTTGTAGCACCCTCACCCCCACTCGCATTCTTTCCTTTAGGGTTAATAATCCCTCGAACGGCCAACAAAACTGTTACGCCAATCAGTATTTCAATGGCGACGACGGCAGGCCGGTTAAAAAGCCATTCATACCCGTTATATATCTGCGAACTCAGTTGCAGATTGTTTTCCATCAGTCCGCCTAGCACTAATGCGAGGATCAGTGGTGGTCGGGGCCAACCACTCTGTTTCATTAAATAGCCCAACGTTCCCATCGCAAGACAAACCCACCAGTCACCCATTGAGTTAGTCGCCACCCAAGCACCCATGAGGAGCACTACCATTACGCCCGGAACAACCAGGTGACCGGGCAGAAAGGCGACTTTCTGGACCTGCCGGCTTAATAACATGAGCAAGCCAGCTGCCACAAGATTGGCAAGCGCAATTTCCCAAATCATGCTAAAAGTCAACGATAGGTTGGTAGTTAACATATCAGGCCCCGGACGCAGCCCTTTTATAACCAGCGCGCCGAGCAAGATCGCGGTCCCTATGCTACCGGGTATTCCGAAGGCCACGGTCGGTATGAGCGCGCCGGCCTTGTGCGCATTATTTGCTGCTTCGGGCGCGATCACACCACGAATATCACCATTACCAAACTGTGACTTGTCCCGCGCACTCTGCACCGCATGGCCGTAGGAAATCCAATCAACGATAGCCGCACCCAAACCCGGAATCATGCCTACATAGGTGCCAATTAAAGCGCAGCGAAGCGTCAGCCACCGATAAATCCAAGCGTCTTTAATTCCCCGCAACATTCCACTATTACTGCTATCGTCACGCGACACGCGCGCAATTGACGTGTTCTTGACTGCCAGCTCCATCAATTCCGGAATACCGAACAGGCCAAGCACGATCGGAATAATCGGGATGCCATCTAGTAGATAGTTAATACCAAAATAGAAACGCGGCACACCAGTTGCATCAGCATAACCTACCGTTGTCAGTAATAACCCTAATAGTGCAACTAAAATTCCTTTGAGGATCGACTGGCCGGAAAGCACGCCAACCATTGTCAGTCCAAGAACGGAAAGCATGAAAAACTCAGGCACACCGAACGCAAATATAAAAGGAAGAACGATCGGTAGCGATACCGCTAATAATAGCGCTCCGACAACACCACCAAATGCCGAAACGGTATAGGTCGCTCCGAAAGCCCTTGCTGCTTGTCCTTTTTTCGCTAGCGGGTAGCCATCCAAAATAGTTGCTTGCGAAGCAACGGTACCGGGTATCCCCAACATGATCGCGGAAATACTGTCGCTCGTCGAAGTCACCGCATACATGCCAAGCAATAACGCAAAGGCTGGAACCGGGTCCATATTGAAGGTGAACGGCAGCATTAGGGCGAGGCCGACCGCTCCGCCCAGCCCGGGTATCGCCCCAATCCACATACCAAGGAAAACTCCGAGAAACAGATACCCAAGGGTCGGCCAACTGAGCGTCAACAATAAGCCTGCGATCAAGCCGTCAATCATAATTTGCTCGATCGGAAATTAATAACTAACCAATAGACAGTATTACTGGACAGCGTCAATGTAGTTTTCAAGGAATACCGTTACGTTCTCCGGTACATCGTAGAGACTATCCAGAATTTCTGTACCTTCTGAAGCACCGATGACCGGAAGGTTGAATCCATACATAGTAAGTTCTTCCTCCTGATAACTAGAGTCCTCGGTTACGTCAATAAAACTTTGCCGCAGAATTAGTTGTATTTCGTCCGGAGTGCCGGGTGGAAGCAAAGCTGCGTAGACGATGTTATTAACCCTCGGCAATAACCACTTATACATTTCGTATTCTTCTCCGGAAGGTTTTTCTCCAACCAGATCTTCGTAAAACTCCATATAAGATGGAATATCCTCCGCTACGGCAAGCGCAGCAACATTACCGCTAGGATCTGCTGAAGGGTTATGCCACAGCGGGATCGCCAAACCTTCTTTTACGAGAGTCGGCTCGATCGAGAAGCGATATAGCCCTAGGGACGCCACTTGAATATCGACTTCGCCCCGGCGAATTGCATTAAAAACATCGGCAGCTCCGGGAAATCCCGTCGCATACTGATAATCTGCACCAACAGCATCAAGACCGAGTCGGCCCAATAGATCGAACCGATGCGCCGGAGTCTGCCCTCCGAATTTAAGCCCGTCCGCTGTCAACAGATCAGACGGAAGTTTCACCTTGTCGGTTCGAACGTACGCCATATTCGGGCTCATAAGACCGCCAATGTATGGCATCTGTGAGAAATCGGCCCGTAAACCCGGCTGATTCAAAATCGCAGCCGCTCCTGAAGTGGGTGAGTACAGAATGTGAAGCCCATCATTCGCTGCAACTTCCGCTCCAAAATTCCACACACGAGTACCACCACCACCTGGCACATTTCGGACAATCATTGTCGGATTCCCTGGAATATGGCGTTGCCAGAATTCAACAAAAACACGAACTGATAGATCAGCGCCACTACCAGGCGTTCGTCCAACATAGACAGTAATCGTTTCGCCTTCGAAATAATCATCACCTTGCGCGTTAATCGATGAAGAAAGCGCACATACAGCAATAACCAAGAACTGTACTTTGGAAACAAAAGACATCACGAAATCTCCTGGCAACTCGGCACTAATATACGCGGTTTAGCGGCGCTTCACCCCTAATGACGACACTAACAACGTTCTCCCACGCTGCGCCAAAAAGATTTGCCCAAGCTTGACGAGTAACACCGGCAATATGGGGCGTAAACAACGTTCGTCTCGCAGCGTCACCTTTTAATGCAAACAGGGGATTCTCATATGGCGGCGGTTCCTCTTCATAAACGTCGATAGCTACTCCCCCGAGTTCTCCAGCCTCTAGAACTCTAGCGAGCGCAGTCTCGTCGACGACCCCTCCCCTAGCTGCATTGATCAGGATAGCTTCACGCTTCATAAGCGCGAGTTCGTCTTCACCAATAAGTCCTCTAGTTGCTGAAATTAGGGGTACGTGCAGGGTTATCACGTCGGCAGTTGCAACTAACCTAGACAAGGCCAAGTGTTTTGCTTCTAATTCCGGCGGGACGTCCGTCTCGTCGACTGCGGGATCGAAGAACACAATCCGCCCACCCATACGCTTAAAGGCCGAGGCAACCTCTTGGCCGATCGTTCCAAAACCAACAACCCCAACTGTCAAGCCGTTCAATCCAGAAAGCGTATCTGCAATCATTCGAGAGCGAATCTCTTCGTAGCGCCCTTTGCGAATTTCTGCATCTGCCCAAACAAACCGTCTCAGCAATGCGATTGCGCTACCCACCGTATACTCTGCCACAGCGTCATTGGAGCCACCCGCGACATTCGCCACTGCGATACCGAATTCCTTCATTGTTGATTCGTCAACTCTATCGACACCAGCCCCAGTCACCTGAACGAGCTCAATTCTAGAGTTCTCGAAAAGCGCCCGTTCTAGCTTCGGTCCAACTGCGGGAATTACAACGGCACGCGCCTCAGCGAAAATGGCCGCAAGGTTAGAATCATCCGGCCGAAGATAACCAATCGATAATGTCTTTGGCGGTATGACACCAACATCCAGAAAATCATCTCTTGGACGAAGACACGCCACGTCAAGTGTCATCGCCACTTACTCCGGCTCAAAACGACTTCTCGCGCTAACCATGAGAATTCAGATCGCCTTTTGGAAAAAAACATAGCAACAAAAGGGGCACCCCCCCAGTGTTGATTGTTACATGTAATTCTTCACGGGGAACCCATACAGTATCACCAGGCAGCAAAGGTATCTCGCTTTCGCCACCACAAAACAAGCCTCGTCCCGATAGCACATGAATGTATTCTTCGGAGTCGTTGTGCGAATGAGGGTCACGAGGGGCCACACCAGAAATCGGTACAGGAATCTCGACGTACCTCAGCGTGACAGATGCGGCAGTCTCTTGACCAGAAAGAATTTCTTTCGAGATACGCCCAGGAAGACCAAGGTCTTTTGCATCGGCAAGTTTTACTACACGCGCCACTAAGCAACTCCGCTTCTTTGTCCTTTCAGGCGGCCTAACTCGCTTCCTGAAGATGCCGTACTTCCGCCACTCCCCCCTGAACCGACTCGAGTTTCGCGAAGATCTCACTCGCTTCAGATGCGATCGCTGCCGAAACGTCATTAAGCATCTTTAGTGCTTTATCAATCGTAGCGTTCTCCGGATGGCCGTACCAACCGGTAGAAGCGATCGAACGAATATCGGTAAGTACAGGTTGAAAAGTTCTTGTCCGTCGCAGTTTATCCATTTTACTACCATGGTCCTGATCGGATGAGTAATCTATGCGGTCAAGATGTACCAGTTCAGGCCGGTGCGCCAAAATCGCAAGCGCTTCGATTTCTCCACCATGCGTCAAGCCACCACAATCCTGACCGTAAAGCTCGGCAGCAACGTAACAAGCCTGAACCGTCACGACAATCATTCCGTGGTCACGATGCAATTTATCTGCCGCAACGGAAAGAGATGGAATGTTACCTTCGTGCCAGTTAAGAATTAACAACTGTCTGGCTCCATGCTGAGCAGTAGACACACAGGTTTCCTCGACAACTTTCATATAAGTGTCAGGCGTCAGGGTCAGCGTACCTTCGAAAGGCATATGCATCGGCGTTACACCAAGGGGACCGCCAGGCAACACAAGCGCGTCCATCTCCTCCGCAACAGCGTGAGAAATAACATTAGCGGCGTAAATATCCGTACCCGTTGGGAGGTGAGGGCCATGTTGCTCGACACTACCAGCAGGCAAAACCACCATCGGGTTCCGTTTTATTTGCGCTGCAATTTCAGGCTGAGTCAAATCAATAAAATATCGGCTAGAAATATTTGTCATACCAAATTACCTTTATCAATCAATTTCAAACAGATAACCGCGCTCACAACTAATCTCTATTAGGCCGCTGTGAGTTTCGCGCGAGATTCGTCGAGAACGTCTTTAATTGAGATTAGTTGACCATTCTTTTCAATCGAAACCAATGCCGCATTCACAACAGCCAAGGCAACATTACCGCTACTCGCTCCGAGTTCACACGCCTTATTCGTCATACACATCTCCCCGAACATCTCTAGCTCGTCCTGGAACATGTCTCCGGCAGGAATATCGAGCATCTCTCGCTCTCCAAATCCATCTTTACCGCGTTGAATATAAAGTTGCGAAGTTTTATGTAATTCGTCTGGCGTGTCCCAGCTACCAAAGTCGAGTTCAAAATGCATAAGGCCCGTTTGCCCGAATACACGAATTGAATAAATACCCGGAGATGTCCAGCTAGAACCAACATAGCCGAGTTTCCCGTCCACAAATTTCAGTGTAGTCATCGACTGATCATCGACTTCCGCTCCAACTGGCGAAAGCTTTGAAGCAATCGACGATACTGCTTCAATCTCACCACCGAGATAATGAATAGTATCGAACTGATGTATAGCGAGCTGCGATAACGGTCCACCAGGCGCCTTGGCACGGTACCATCGCCAGGTGTCGGGCGTAATTTCCAATGCTCGTTCATTGGAGAAATTAGCCTCAATAAATACGATACGCCCAAGTCCACCGCTATCTATGACCTCTTTCATTCGCCGTGTACCCTTAAGTAACCTTGCGCTATGTCCTACCATCACATGAATTCCATAACGGGACTGCAGCGACTCAATTTCCAAACCTGATTCGAGAGTATTGGCTATAGGTTTTTCGGTATAGACGTGCTTCCCTGCTTTTGCAACAGCTTCCGCAACAGGCAGATGTTGCTCATTGGGTACCGTCAGAATGACACCCTCTATCTCAGGATTACTAAAGAGCGAATCAGGGTCTTCCACACTCACAACACCGAAATCTGCCTGGAAAGCGTCTCGTTTTTCCTTAGAACGACTGTAACCGGCAACTATTTCTATCTTTTCCGATTTCTGAGCAGCACGGGTAAGAACCCTAGACCACCTACCAAGACCGATAATTCCTAGCTTTACAGAATCTGAATCCATTGTTGTCCTTGTCCTGCAGGGTTCGCAGATAGCGTAATATGGTATTACAATGCTAATACATGAGCCAGTCGAGCCTCAAAAAAGTCCGTAAAACCGCTGCATCACTTCGCCAACAGGTTCTTGAGGGACTCAGAAGCGCCATCGTCTCCGGTGAACTGCCACCCGGTAAGCGCCTTACAGAGCGCGAATTAATCGAGATAATGGATGTTTCTCGGACAGTCATTCGTGAAGCGCTTAGACAGCTCGAGGCAGAGCGGCTAATCGAAGTCATACCCAACAAAGGTCCTGTCGTGCGCGGGTTAACCCCGGAAGAAGCAGAGGACCTGTATCGGATAAGGGCAGTCTTGTATGGTCTCGCTGCGCGAATTTTTGTAGAACAACGAACCAGAAAAAGCCAGGCGAGTCTCCAGAAAGCCTTTGAAGCAGTCGTCTCATCCTACAAAAGCGGTGATGCTGATCGGGTATTAGACATGAAGACCCGTTTTTACGAGGTACTGCACGAGGGCACCAAGAGTGAGACACTAAACGCTATGCTAGCGACATTGCACGCTCGCATCTGGCAGTGGCGTTCGTTGGGATTAACTCATCCAAATCGTTCTAATGAACGCTCAGGAGAAAGCATCGAGAATCTCCGTTGTATTATCGCCGCAGCAGAACGCGGCGACGCAGATGCGGCTGAAAGCGCAACCCGAGAAGAGGCAAATCAAGCGGCACAGGAAGTTATGAGACTTTTAAAAGTAGATACTCGCCGTGATATCAATTAAACCAACAGGAGAGACATGTCGTGAGCATTCCGCAACTACTGATCCATGATAAAAAAGATAATGTAGGCGTTGTTGTCGTGGAAGGCGTCGAAGCAGGCGCTGAATTACTGTGTGTTATAACCGAAGACAATAGTGACTTTCGAATGACCGCCAAACAGGATGTACCAATTGGACATAAGGTTGCTCTAGCGGACCTCAAAAAAGGCGATACAGCAATAAAATACGGTACTGACATTGGAAAAATAGTGGAACCGGTCGGTATAGGCGAGCACGTACATACTCATAATCTAAAAACTAAACGTTGGTAAGCAAGGGAAAAATCATGTCTGAAAAAAACTCATTTTTTGGATATCGGCGCGAGAACGGTCGGGTCGGTATCCGCAACTATGTGGCTATTCTGCCGGTTGATGATATATCGAATGCCGCTTGCGAATCGGTAGCGGCTAATATTCAAGGCACAATAGCACTGCCCCACGCTTATGGGCGGCTGCAATTCGGCGAAGACCTGGAGCTCCACTTTCGCACGATGATCGGTACAGGCTCTAATCCGAATGTTGCGGCGTGCGTCGTCATTGGGATTGAGCCAGGATGGACACAAAAAATCGTCGATGGCATCGCTGCTACCGGCAAGCCAGTAACTGGATTTTCTATCGAGCAAAACGGTGATATTGCGACAGTAGCAGCGGCATCCCGAACCGCAAAAGAATTGGTACACCAAACATCTGGACAACAGCGCGAAGAATGCAGCATCTCAGATCTATGGGTAGCAGCAAAATGCGGTGAGTCGGATACAACAACCGGGCTTGCGTCCTGTCCGGCAGTCGGCAATATGTACGACAAGTGGATTCCGCAAGGTGTATACGGTTGCTTCGGCGAGACCACCGAAATTACGGGCGCGGAAGACAAATGTGCGTCTCGAGCTGTGTCTAGAGAGGTTGGCGAAAAATTTCTTCGCACCTGGCAAGCCTATCAAGACGAAGTGGTAGAGGCATTTAAGACCTCCGATCTATCCGACAGTCAGCCCACCAAGGGTAATATAGCCGGCGGTTTAACCACGATAGAAGAAAAAGCACTTGGAAATCTTGAGAAAATCGGTAAGGAAGTGAGCTATATCGATGTACTAGAACCCGCTGAAGCACCATCGAAAGGCCCCGGACTCTACTTCATGGATACCTCCTCTGCTGCCGCTGAATGCAATACGATTCAGGCCGCAGCAGGCTACGTCGTACACTGCTTCCCTACAGGTCAAGGCAATATAATCGGCAACCCGATCATGCCAGTAATAAAAATTACGGGTAATCCACGTACGGTGAGAACTATGGGCGAGCACATTGACGTAGATGTTTCGGGGGTCGTACGACGTGAGATGACCATTCCAGAAGCCGGCGATAACCTGATCGATATGATCGTGCAAACGGCTAATGGCAGGTTAACCGCCGCGGAAGCATTAGGACACCGAGAGTTTGTTATGACCAAGCTTTATCGCAGCGCCTAAGCTCGGTTCGATGGAATAACAGCTCGCTCTCATCATCCGACTCTTGTCCCCAAGCACCGCTTCTGTTCGTCCGAGACCGTTGGGTTTCTCCTATAACCAATTCAGACTAATCAGCTGGAGGAGGAGGAGGAGGAGGAAGATCATCCGGCGGCGTCATGTCGAAACGCTCACGTCCTGTTTCGGGATCAATCGAGCGATCGTTCAACGAGCATACGTCATGGTCACGGTAAATAAGCCCAGGTTGAAGTTGATAAACGATAGTGAAATTGTGTGGTGTTTTCAGCAATTGGGGTGCAGTTAACTCTGTTTCAAGCACCAACTGATCATATTCATTGAGCCATAAGCGCTCTAAGACATGAACGTCTTCTCCAATCAGCCAGCCATTGGGTCGCGAAGCACTGGGAAAGGTCGTATCAGGGTGTAAACCGATGGTTTCAATAATCAGGGTATCGCCTTCCCACTTGCCTACGGATGTACCGCCATTGGTGGGTTCGGGATTCTCGCGCAGCGGACGTCCGTCGATGGGAATGCGTCGCAACAGTCCGTCCCCGTTCGTAATCGTGAGCCTTTGTGGCATCAACAAGAACTCAACGTGACTAAATCCCCCACCATGACCTGCGCCGTTAAAACGTGTTGGAACACAGTACGCCGCAGCGCCCGCCTCGACAAGCCGCCTCGCTTCAGGCAGATACAAGTCAGCATTCCGGAACTCACCCCAACTACCGGAACCCCCCTCCGCTTCTATCCACCATCCGCTCCAGTCTGGTAACTGCTGCGCTGGTACAGCAGCCGCGTCATCTATGGCCGTGTTATCGGCGCTCTGTCCGCAGGCAGCTAGTAGCACCACAGCAGTGCAAGTAAGCAATTTCTGGGCAATACAGCGACCAACAATCATTGCGCCTCTCCGTTGGCCCCCTCGCGGATCTGCCTACGCCAATTTAGAGGGGGACTATCGCCCAAAGTGACAGTGCCGTCCGCGTGCGTCAATGACGCTATTTCTCCTCCTGGTCTACCGTCGCGTAACGGAAAATATTCAATCGTAACTTTCTCGCCGACTTTGAGGGTATCGTCACGTGACCAACCGGCTCTTGCCATCATCGTAATACTACCCGTCTCAAACGCCCATAGCTGGTAACCACTCTCCTGTGATTCATCGGCCACATAAGTCCAGAGAAAAATGTGCGGATTAGTCCATTCAAGCTTTGCTACTATCGCACTCACCTCGGCCAACCTCGTTTTGTCGATCGGTGAATAGGAATGGTGTGCAAATGCTATCGGCCCTTGCGATAACAAGAGCACACTCAAACAACCTATAACCGCTACAAAGAAGTTACATTTCTTTAATAACATTAATTTTATATACCAGACTTATGCCCCTTCATCAACTAAACAAATCATTCTAGAATCACTAAATGAAAACCAAAAAATCGAGGCTCTATACAATTGCCTTTTGCGCAGGCGTAATGCCTAAAATTGACAACCAAATACGTAGATTCTTAAAAGAACTTTAAGGCATATTTGTGACATACTAATTAAAAAATAGATAACACAATGAGATAATACTGAGGCGCGACAAAACGCCACAACTAATCCTCGAACGACGGAGTACTAATTGAAACCACACCTCCCTTTGAAAAACATTCGCGTGCTAGAGATGACAGAAGCCCTCGCGGGGCCCTATTGCGCAATGATGTTGGGCGACCTCGGAGCTGACGTTATTAAAATAGAGCGTCCTGAAATCGGCGACCAGTCCCGCCGCTGGGGCCCACCATTTCTAAAAAGCGAAAGCCCCTATTTTCTTTCCGTAAATCGTAATAAGCGCAGCCTCGAGCTCAATATAAAGAAGGACGAAGACATCGCCTTTCTTCATCAACTAATCACGAGCAGCGACGTTTTTATAACTAACATTCCACGAATGTCATCGCTCATAAATTCACGAATTGATCCAAAAACTCTTCAAACGATTAACCCAAAATTGATTTACGCCGCGATCAGCGGGTACGGCCACAGCGGGCCGAAAGCTAACCGCAGCGGCTACGATATCGTTGCCCAGGGAGAAGCCGGGCTCATGGCGTTGACTGGTGAACCCGATGGGATACCTATACGATTCCCAACACCTATTGCCGATATAACAGCTGGACTCTATACAGTTATGGGCATTCAAGCCGCGCTTTATGCCCGCGATACTGTAAAAAATGGCTTGGGAAATTTTATCGACGTATCGCTCGTCGATGCACAGACGACGTATCTTGCTAATATTGGAGGTACCTTCTTCGCAAATGGGGAGCGTCCTGAACGACTAGGCAACCTGCATCCAACCGTTACGCCCTACCAACCGCTTAAAACCAAAGATAAAGACCTAATTGTTGCAGTGGGTACAGAACGTCTGTGGAAACGTTTCTGTGAGACTCTACAGATCCAAGATACGATCATGACTGATCCTCGGTTCACAAAGAATCCTCTACGTAATGAACATCGAGAAGAATTAATCCCAATACTCGAAAAGATTCTAACAACGCGGGAAGCAAATTACTGGATTGAAGCATTCGCTGAGAAAGGAATCCCAGCAGGGCCGATCAATTTCCCGGATGAAACATTAACCGACGAGCATTTGATCGCGCGCGGCATGATTGTAGAGCTTGAACATCCATTACTGGGTATTATCAAATCTATTGGTAATCCGATCACGATGCCAGAAAACGGG
>Ga0310344_10001116_pt1 | contig 20864 bp, 17 predicted proteins | sample HC15DNA20200_MG_FD_203801 | JGI IMG/M metagenome (GOLD analysis project Ga0310344, IMG submission 203801) | Marine microbial communities from station ALOHA, North Pacific Subtropical Gyre - HC15-DNA-20-200_MG | ecosystem: Environmental > Aquatic > Marine > Oceanic | place: Pacific Ocean: North... | reverse complement strand
CCTACATCGAATTATCTCGCTCCGTAGATATACCAATCTTAGCTCCAGAATTAGAGCCAGGCAGTGCCTACACCAGAGCCTCATGGATTCGCTCACGTGCTTCAGGCATGGGCAGGATTGACGCTGGGTTAGGAGGCATCACCGCTACAATGAAGACAGTCCATTTGTATGAGGCGTTTGGACAACAATGTGAGATTCACGTAGGAGGCTTCGCCAATCTTGCAGTACTTGGTGCAACCAGCGAAGAAACATGCAAGTACTATGAGAGAGGCTTAACCGCCCCGGATATAGATAGAGATGCTCTCGAGGCTTACTTGCTCGAACCTTGCGACCCTCTAGACAACGAGGGTTACGTCCAAATACCACAGGGTCCAGGGCTGGGGATAAAACTCAACTGGGACTACATTAACGATAATCGGATCCAATAAATGACTATATCTCTACACCTAATTCCTTGGAACGACGCATGACAAAACCTTTTACACTTTTTGTCGGAACCTATTCAACCCAACATAATTATCCACCGTCATCTCAAGGGAACGAATTCTCTGAAGACAGCTCACTAACCACGGGCATACATACATTTCAGATGGATCCAAACTCAGGGGACCTGCGCCTGACGTCGATTATGCAGGATATTGATGAAGGCTCTTACTTAACCCTAGATCCAGATGGACGGCATCTCTATGCAATTAGTGAATCGTCTGACACAAATGGCGAAGGTCGTGTCTACGCATATCAGATTCATTCTGACGGAAAGTTGGGTCTATTAAATAGCCAATCAACGGGTGGAGAAAACCCTTGTCATCTGGCAGTAGACTCAACGGATTCCTGCGTTATCGTAGCTAACTACATGGGTGGCAGTGTCTGCATGTTGCCACTAGATGATTCCGGTCGACTCAAAGAAAAAAGTGACTTTATCCAACACAAAGGGTCTTCTATAAACCCTCACAGACAGGATAAAGCTCACGCACATTCGATCAACATAGATCCTTCGAACTCACGTGCTTACGTGTGCGACCTCGGCATGGATCAAGTGCTTACCTACAAGATCGATCTCGTAAAAAACCGACTCTTGTTAGACACAAATTCAACCGTTGATGTAGAACCTGGCCAAGGGCCGCGACATTTTGCTTTCCATACTTCACTGAATTCCTGTTACATAATTAACGAGCTAGGGTCCACTGTCATGATGTTCGAGCATGACCCCTCTTCTGGCCAAATCGTCCATAAGCAACAGTTGCCTACATTGCCAAAAGCCTGGGAGGGGGTAAACGGCTCTGCCGATATCCATGTATCTCCGAACGGAAAACATCTGTACGCTTCAAATCGAGGTCATGACTCTATAGCGATTTTTGCTATAGACGGTAACGACGGAAAACTAACAGCTATTGGTCACGCCGACACACACGGCAAAACCCCTCGCAATTTCACATTGACACCAGACAACAAGTTCCTAATAGTTGCAAATCAGAATTCCGACAATCTGGTGGTATTCTCTGTAGACGATGAGTCCGGCTTATTAACGTTCACAGGCCGTGATATTTCGGTGCCAAAACCTGTTTGCATACAAATCCAATCTTAATTCTGGCGAGCGCCGTGGAGGTTCTAAATGAGTGAGCAACCTAACATATTGATCATTATGACTGACGAACACGACCCAGGCGTTTCAAGCCCTTATGGTCATGATTTCGTTCGAACACCAAGCATGCAAAGGTTGGCAGACGAAGGGTCAGTCTTCGAAAGTGCTTACTGCAATGCTCCAATTTGCGTTGCTTCCAGGGCATCATTCATGACTGGCCAACATGTTTATCGAACCGAAGTTTGGGACAATCAAGCATCATTGCGTACTGACGCAGTCACATGGGCTCATCGCCTAACAGCAGCCGGATACGAAACATGCCTGGCAGGAAAGATGCACTTTATTGGAGCAGATCAGTTTCATGGATTTGATCGCCGAATAGTCCCCGAGATTCATGGGCGAGGTGGGGATATGGCACGCATAGCAGATTGGAACGACTCTGCACCAAAACGCCACACCAATCGAAACCTCACGACAGAGCCAGGCCCCAACGACCATGAGCACTTACAGTATGACGAATTGGTTGTAGACAAAGTTAAAACCTATTTGTCGGAACCCGGTAGAAAAGAAAAGCCCTGGGCTCTATGCGCTTCCATATTCACCCCGCACTTTCCGTTTATAGTACGGCAAAAATACTGGGACATGTATTACCCGGATCTGGCCGATCTACCTACCATTCCTAAAGGACACCTTGATGGTCAGCATCCAAACAGCCGAAGATTGCGAGACTTCTACGCAACTAATGATCTAACCGATGAACAAATACGGCGTGGCAGAGCGGGCTATTACGGACTCGTTTCCTTTGCTGACGAGCAAATAGGAAATATTCTCGATGCCCTGGAAGAAAATGACCTGTCCGATGACACCATAGTTGTTTACGTTTCCGATCATGGCGATCTAATAGGCGAACACCAAATGTGGCACAAATGCTGCTTCTATGAAGAATCTGTCCGCATTCCGTTCATAGTCCGTTGGCCTGGAGTTTCAACTCCCGGTAGTCGCTATCGAAGGGCAACGTCGTTATTGGATCTCGTTGCCACAATGGTAGATGCCGCAGGAGCAGAAGCTGACTGGCTAGATGGCAATTCACTTATACCAGTGCTGTCCGGAGAAGAAGAAGACGGAGACGGATTAGCTATTGCTGAATATGAAGGCCAAGGGACATGTACCGCCAGCAGAATGGTGCGAAAGGGACAATACAAACTAAACATCTATGCAGGTGAACGCCCTGAGTTATTCAATATTCAGAAAGATCCTAAAGAATTACATGACCTATGGAATGATCCGAATCATGCTGGAATTCTTGAAGAACTAAATGAGATAGCTACTAGGGATTGGAACCCGGAAGAAATTCGCGAGCGGGTTATCAACAGTCAACAGCAAAGACGCATTATCGGTGCAGGAACTACAAATCCGTTAAGCCCCCCATGGAGAAACGGAAATTTCGGGTAAGCATCAAGCTCTAGTCATACGATGTCAATAAAACCACTATCAAGTCTGTTCACCCGTTATTCCATATATCTAGCAACCCTTGTCTGTATCGCTTCATTTTGCAGCTGCGGAAATGATCAAATTTCTCTCGAGACGGGATTAATAGAGGGACGAAAAATGCAAAAGGATTGTGAAGAGGCTATAAAGCAAGCAGCAGGATTGGGACAAGAAGCAGAAACCGCATTCAATTTAGCCATGGAAACCTGCAGTTATCAAAGCCTATTAACCTCGGTGAAAAAATACCCCGAAATCCTAAGGAAGTCCCCACAACGAAGTTGGACCTGGTTCATTTTCGATAAACAGGGAAAGGCATTCCCAAAAACACAAAATCCTATACCAGACGGTGATGTATTCCTAAAGAGATGGTGTCATTCAATCTTTTATCCAAATGGCTTCCCTGAAGCGAAAATATGCGGGGCTGTGGGGTGGCCCAAAACATACAGGAAAATGATCAAAACAGACGCAGGAGATCACACAGTGCTACATATCTTGCCTGTCGAGGATAGCAACGGGGTGCCAAACTATTACCAACAAGACCCCTAACTTGTACAACACTTTGAATACGAGCGTAAAATAATTCGAGACTTACCAATTTTCCACCTCAAGCAAACGTTATCGACAGAGTAAACGGAGGTGGTGATGTGAAAGGTAAATTCAAATCAGATCATGTGTGCTTGAAAGTATTGAACGGATTCATAAATGAGCAAGGAATACAAACGCAAGAGAAATTTGTACAACCCTGAATCATTGAAACCCTACAAGATCAGTCGTTCTAAAATTGAACTATTCATTGAGTGCCCACGTTGCTTCTACACAGATAGAAGGCTGGGGGTGGGTAGGCCTCGTGGATTTCCATTTAACTTGAATTCAGCAGTCGATGAGCTATTAAAAAACGAATTTGACCAATACAGAGCAAAAGGGATGCCTCATCCATTAATTTATAAAAATGGCATTGACGCTATCCCTCATCAGATTGAAGAAATTGATGTATGGCGGCAGAATTTTAAAGGTGTTCAGTACCACGATGAGCAAACTAATTTGCTGCTTCACGGGGCAATTGATGACCTATGGATCAATTCGGCTGGCAAATTAATCGTCGTCGACTACAAAGCCACTTCTAAGAAAGATAAAATCGATCGCCTTAACGACACCTGGCACATTACTTACAAACGCCAGATGGAAATATATCAATGGTTGATAGACAAAAATGGTTATTCAGTGTCCAACACCGGATATTTCGTCTACTGCAATGCCGATAGATCTAGGCAAGACTTCAACAATCTACTGGAATTTGACGTGAATGTTATTTCATACAAAGGCAGTTGGTCATGGGTAAGTTCAACAATACAGGATTTACACGCATGCCTAAACGGTGACAGTGTGCCATCCCCGTCGAAATACTGTGAGTACTGTGCTTACCTTGATGCAACATCAGCAGTTCATAAGCATATCTAAAAGATATCTCTCACCAGTCTTCACATTCCGCCACAAAAATCTGACCACCTATTTCAGTATCAAAGTCTCCATAGTAGAGAACTCTTCCTCCGTCAGATTTTTTGAGTACGGCCGCATCGTTAGCAAAATAAAGCCCAGTGTAGCTTTCCTTATCGAAATTGATCCCATCTTTCGACTCCGCCCTATACATCCCTTCAGTCACTGTTCCCGGCCCAGGGAACTTGCCATAGAAAAGATAAAGAGATCCGTTGGACGCTTTTACCGCGGCAGGATGCTCAGCTGAGTCAGTCAGATTCGGAGAGCCTGGGCCAAGCCGGAACCCAGGATCGACAGTCCAATTCATTAAATCTGACGAGAAAGCGCTGCCTATTCTTCTGCCACCTGGCTTTTCACCAGGAAAGGCTATGGTCGAGTAGTACATCCTGTATTTGCCGGAACTTATCTCAATTATGGACGGACTACTGATCGTCTGCAATCCCGCATCCTTTGCAGTCACCCTATAGCCGGCTTCCTCAACAAAAGTGAGGCCATCTTCACTAATGAACGAATTTATGCCATCAATTTTTGTCGAGTAAAGTCGAATTCGACCATCATCAAGTTTAAATGGTTTGGACTGGCCACCAATGCCCTCTGGTAACCGCACGCCCGGATCTTGCGTGAACTTTATCCCGTCATCTGAAGTAGCACTAACTACGCCCACTCCCTGGGCAAATATATATAGCCGGATTTTTCCGTCATTAAGTATCGTAACTCCGGGATCTGAAATAGGCTGACCCAGCTCAACACCATAGTCCGGCGGACTAAATAATAGGCCCAGCGAATTACACGCAGCAGGCCCCACAACAGCATCCTTTATATTTTGAGGAGGGCGAGCAGGAGCATTTGGATCCTGCGGCAAACCAGCACTAGGATCAACCGGTGGCAATTCTTGGCCCGATCCCGGAAGTGATCCAGCTTTTATTGACGGGAGGCTTGGATCAAACGGATCTAATTTTGACCCAGATTTTGAGGGAGGTGGCAGCGTATGCAAAGGAGCATCAGGATCCAGCGGAGGAAGTGGCTGGTCGAGCGAGGCAGATGGCAAAATGATGTCTGGTTCCATCATAGCCACGCTATCTGACTCTGGCTTAGTGTTGTCTAAATCTGGCTTATCAGTAGGAGAAGTTGTTTGAACTGAGTTAGACAGGTCAGATACAGATGAAGACTCAGCAGAATCTGCAGACATAGTAGGGGTAGTGCCTACCAATGAATCTGAAGATCCACAGGAAGCTATAACAATCAACACACACACCACGCACAACAGGCTCAATGCTTTCAGCCACAATGTTTCAGTCTTCGTCAATCTGGCAACGCCCTTCGAAGCAAGGTTATCCAGTTTTTCCACATAATATTTTCTACGTCGGGGTCCGAAAATCCTCGAGCACTCAGTGCATCGGCCAGTTTGTAAGTATCCGCGATAGTGTCGATACCGTCAGGACTCTCTTCATTGCCATAGCCACCATCAAGATCCGATCCAACTGCCGAATGCAAAGTATCCCCAGCCATCGAGCAGACATGGTCAATGTGATCAACAACTCGATCAAGATTCACTGGAACCGGAGGCTCGAGGGCATTCAGAGAATCCGGCCAATCCGGGTGTAGGCTCCGTCCTTTAAATGCAGTACCTATGACACCATCGGTCTTTATTATTGCTAACAGCTGGGCATCATCCATCTGTCGATCACCCGGGACTAATGCTCTGCAGGTTTGATGGCTGGCACAAACATGTCCGTCGTAACGATTGATAACCTGCCAGAATGATTCATCACTAAGATGCGTTAGGTCAAGGAGCATCCCTTTATCCTGACACAAATCAAGCAATTGGTTTGCCCCTTCTCTTAACCCTCCTTTTGAACCAGTCCCATGCGCATAAGTAGCTACACCAAAATGGGCCAGGCTCAAACTTCGCACACCCCTGTCCCACCATTCATTAAGCATGTTTGGATAAACAATAGGATCGGATCCCTCCATTCGCAGAACATATGCGACAGGATCGGAGGCAGAAATCTGATCTCCCCAGTCCTCAAGGTGGCTGGCCAGATCCTGCTTAGTGCAGATCTTTCGCATTTCGCCGAGAGATTCCATGAGTTCATAATAAGCTAGCTGACCACGAGCCTGAGCGTAAGTTATCGACTGTACTGACGCATCCATATCTGAACCGTGTTGCCATGCATCAGATGTTCGATACAAAATGGCTGCAAAGCAAAGCCCAACATTTCCCTGCCTCATCTGAGGCAAAGCCACAGTGGCTCGGGCTCGCGCTTTTCCTTGCATGCCAGCCTCGGTTTTTCGAATCTCATCTACTGTTGCGGACAAATCTCTGTTCCACATCAACGCATTCATTGCCAGATCGAGCTGCCCATCAACTATTCGCACTTATTTATCACCTTCAAATTCAGCCCCGTTCGAAATAAATCATCAAGAAAAAGCTCAAAACTTGTTGAGTCCTAGATTCCGACACCCAGAATAGACTATATCGAGACCCCCGGAGGACGCTAACCCAACATCGTTATAGAATCTAATGGTACGTTCGGTTTTCGGTGTAGTGCCGCAACTTGGCTGTATGCAAAAGGCACAGGAGAGACGTTATGGGACAAGAAAAACAAGATTTGTCAGATCCGGGTTTTTACAACGGATTCCCAATGAATACCCCGATGGATATCCGACTCGGACTGACACGTGAAACAGATATCAATTTCGAACTGAGATGGGGAATTATTGGGGCCTCCGCGATAGCCTCTGATTGGATCAAGTCCCTACAAGACGTGCCTGGAGCAAGAGTAACCGCTGTTGGCGCCAGGGATTTGCAGCGTGCACAGGCCTACGCACAAACACACGATATTCCAGCAGCGTACGATTCATACGAAGCCGTTTGCCAGGACCCAAATGTTGATATCGTCTATGTTGCAACTAAAACTTGGGATCATGTAGACCATTCACTCATGGCCCTCACAGCAGGAAAACACCTTGTCTGCGAAAAGCCATTTGCCGACACAGTCAACCACGCGCACAAAGTCTACGAAGCGGCCGAAAAAGCTGATCTGTTCTGCCAAGAAAACATGTGGACTCGTTGCTTCCCAGTTATTGAACATGCCCGTGCTGCGATAGCAAGAGGAGACATCGGAAAACTAGAGATCGTTCAATCCGACTATCCAGATGCAGTGTACGCTCTTAATCCTGCCCTTACAGGATTCGGTCCAGAAGAGATGCCAGTGATAGCTGCAGCCGGACGAAGGCCTGAAGCGCAAACCCACGCGGACAACGTTTATTCTGCACACGGCCCCAAACCCAGTGGGGCCATACTTCAGTACACAAAACAGCAAGGTATAGCTGTAATAACTTTCGCTACTGGCCGATTTCTCGAAGAAGCACACTTCATCGGTAGCACGGGACGTATCACCATAGAAAATCCCTCTCACCATCCAACCGCTCTCACTATCAGAACAGGATGGCCACCTGCAGAAGGAGATCCTGCGAGACCACGTACTGCAGGAGACCTAAGATCAAATCAAATCAGGAAACCAGACACAGGGTTCACTGGTCCCTGGAAAGAGAGTCACAGAAATCAGGATCGCAATTTTAGCCACGGCTCGTTCAATCAGGTGGAACGATTTGAGTACCCAGTTCCTACCCCGGCACCAGTCATGCAGGGACAACCACCAGGATCGCGGTGGACGGGAGAGAAATTAATTGAATACAAGGGCTGGAACTGGGGTTTCGGCAACCAACATGGGTTCATGTACCAGGCTCAGGCTATACATCGCTGTATTGCTTCAGGGTTGAAAGAATTACCTCAATTCACCAGAGCCGAGTCATTACGCGTAAGCGAAATCATTGATGAGATTAACCAGCAATGCGCCGAACGGGGGTTCTCCTAGGCCCACCATTGCACTCGCTTATCTATGCAAAGTAAAAAATAGTTCATGATCAGACAAATAGAAAAGGGGTGGGGCTCTATCTGGCCCCACCCCTGTGAACCTTTAGCTGTTCACCTTCGCATCAACCGTAACTAATTCTGCCCAATTAATCCTCGACCAAGAATGATGGCGTAGATTGTGTGTATTACGTACGTAACCCCAACAATCTGGGTCGTGATTTGGTTTAAGTCCTTTATGAATAGAAGGCCGATCACCGAGAGGACAAATGCCACTGCAGCTATTAAGCCATTGGCGTTAGCCAGCGTACTGTTGTACTCATCACGAGAACCCATGGCAAAGAAAGCTGCTGAGAACCCCACTGTGAAGAACATTCCTGCTATTCCACCAATTGCCCAGAAAACATAGGTCAACGACTCAGCCGCTTCTGGATAACTAGCCTGCACAACCCCCGTGCCCGAAGCAAGCATGAATCCGGCAGATCCTATAAAAAGAAATGGCAAGCCAAAACTTGCCAGTGCATCTCCATTACCGTTACCTCGAATTCCATTCAATATGTGCAGGAATCCGTACAATAACAATCCAAGCCCCAACGGAATTACTATGGAGATGACGGTGGTCAATGCCCCTCCATTCGTCAGAGCAGTCCCTATAGACTTAGCATTTCCCCATTCAGCACCACCAATGATTCCCAATTGCTGAATAAAGTAACAAATGAGACATATTGTTGGGCCCAGAATTAACGACCATCCAGCCAATTTATTCTTCGACATCGTACCCATATTTTACAACCTCCTTGCGGCTACGCTGCATTACCGGATCAAAGTTAACATGCATAGAGTGCAAGAAAGAAATCTCAGGAAGCCATCACCACGCCAGCCATGACCGAAGCCACCTTGATTATCACCGTGAAACGCGCGCTCAGCAGAAGCGAATTCGCAGACACCGGACACATCATTGCATGGAAGGGTGAGCCGGGTGAGATTCGAACTCACGACCGACGGATTAAAAGTCCGTTGCTCTACCAGCTGAGCTACCGGCCCTATGCAAGCGTAAAATTTATCGTATAACCGGCAGAACACCTAGGCCTATTACCGTTTTTCTAATCACCCCCATCAACTACCGGACGATACATGCGCCTTTAGTTTGGCAAAAAAGTCTTCAAGAATGAAGCGGGAATCTATGTTTTCATACACTCTAATTGGACGATTTCGTCCTTTGTATTTGTTGTGTACATACGTCATGTCCGGCTCAATTTCCGGGGCTGGCTGCCATGACCAAGTGCCGCAGTCAGGATAAATCGTTACTGCCACAGCGGGGGAATCGCCTAGGCTCCTGAATTCCATGGCCATCGGCCTCTTCTGGTTCCCAAGATTAAATTCGATCAACTGATCCACCAGATATTTTCCAAGCGCTCCATGACTGTAAACCTTTTCGTACAACTCTGCATAGCTCACAGGCACACGTCTATATACAGAGCTCGGGATCTGGCTCAACGGCACCTGGGATTCGAAAACCACATTTGCCGAGTGTATGTCGTTTGAAAGATTGTATTCATCCCCTCCATCAGGCCAAGGGCCACCACCAATCCAAATCACATTAAGGTCTCGGTTTTCAATTTCAGGCTCTATTAGCAATGCTGATGCCATATCGGTAAGTGGACCATAAAACAAGATGTTTAATGGTCGGGGATCATCTCGCATTGCCTCTTCAATTATCAGTCTCGCCCCATCGGACGGAACAGGACTCTGTTTGTCCGGCATCGCATGTGCAGCACCGTCACACACTTGCACAGAGTCTGGCATATTTAACAATTCGAGCAATAGCATTGTCTCATCATGACTGTCCTGCATACTCGTTGCCGATTTGGCATCACCAAAATGAGTGGGGATAATTCCATGGATCTCAAATGCCGGAGTCAAAAGTGCATGGACTATAGCAAACTGGTCATCTGCCTCATTCTTGGCATCAGTATTTATTATTACCCGATGCTTGCTGTCTGCTGGAAAATCGTAACTCACAGCATCTCAATTCGATTAAATAATCTGAGCAAACAAAAGTCCTTTTCATTAATCCGGCTCAGCATCAACTTATCGGCCGTTGCACACAATACATCTGCTACTAACCTATCCGCGAATCCTAAAACCATCCCAAACCTCATTTTGCCTCGGTTACATACACTTCAACTTCAACTTCCTCTGCTGGAAACCAGGCAACCAATTCCATGAGCATAGACATGCTAACCTTATATCGACCTGGTTTGTCGGGGACACGAAGCTGACCCCCAAAGGCATAACCACTGCCTGGAACTATATCCCCCCAAATATGTCCCAGCAGAAACTGTGATCTTCCTTCATATTGGTTGATTTCCCGTTCCACCCCATCCGTTCCTACTTCGTGCCAACGCCAACCTAGCCGGATATTCGCCGGGCCAGTCCAAGTGGCATTGCCAGTATTTATCGCATCTACATGAAAAGGAACACGTGATCCTGCCTCGGTTCTTACAGATGACGGAGTCCTTAATTTAAGCGAAGAACGCATCCCTTTTGCACTGCCACTGAATGCAACTTCCGGTAAATCTCTAACCATTATTTCCTGGCTGAACAAATACTCATCATCCGCCCATGCAACAACGTTGTAGAGCCCAGGATCGTTAGGTGTAAAGATATGCATTTCAGCTATGTGAACCTGTCCTGGCTTTAAAAACGGAGGAGGAAGAACCGGTGTATCAAAAGATAGCACTGACGTATTTTGCTCATTTCTCCATTCCACCTGAATCTTACGAACACGAGAATCTCCCGGAGGGATCCAGGCATATTCGCCGCTATTGTGGATGACTACTGGGCCCACAAAACCTGCCTCTGGTCGAACTTCTGTAGCTAGAAATGTAGAACTAACATCACCCCATCTGCTAAGTGTTTGCGCCTGACCATCAGCCAGTGTTATGGATATGTATGCATCATTGCTTCGGACAGATTTCACCAGTTCGAGTCCAGATACAGACTCCCAGTATTTGGCCGCTTGATCCCCTATTTGTTTCCTGTCAACTACAATCGTTCGGATTCCGTAGGCATGTAGCCCAGAAATCAAACCCGGCATCTCATTCTTCATAAGACTTTGTGTGATCTCTTTGAAGTACCATTGCTGCTGCCATATATGACCAGAATATCCATTGACCAGAGGCCCAGCCCCAACATCCGTTGCGTTCCAAATGACCTGAATTTCTTCCTTTGAAGCAACTGGCACAAAAAGTATGGGCCCATCCTCTGCTTGCTCTAAAGAACCTCGAAGCTCCGCGTGATCAGGAACTGGGAATGTAGCCAGCGGCTCAGGAAAAGATTCAACAAATATAAATAGGGCACAAATGAGCGCTAATATTCCTGCCTTCATCGATTTATGAGCCAGCCGATCCACCAGTACTGCCACACCTATACCACCAAGAATGGCAAGGGCAAAATGCAACAACAATGAAAAGCGCGCTACAACACGAATCGCCTTAAATACAGGTACATTGTCGAATAAAAGTAAGTATGGCAGGGAGACATCACTTACTATTTCATGTCGCTTCCAGTGAGTACCTAAAGAGAACAAAACAGCAATGACGCCGAGGAACACAAGAGCAATCGTCACCCATCCTACTCTGCGTCTGAAATCACGAGACCCCATCCTGAATCCGGCAACCCCAACTGCCGCAAATACCAACGGCATAAACCCAGGAAATACCCGTCGCTCGCCTCTGGGAACAGGAAATCTGTCAGCAAGCAAGTCATACCAACGCAAACGATCAGTAGGCGACAAATAGTCCCTCAGTTGAACCGACCAGAACTGTAATTCCGTTATATCCCGATCGGCCTGCCATGCTGTACTGAAAGTTAGGTACCCATTCACTATAGGGATAAAGGGCAGACTCACCATTGTGCCCACGGATATCAACTTTATCCCTAGTTGCCAATCACGATTGGAAAATATTTTTATAGCAGCCGGAACAGTGGCAAACACTATAAGGACCATCGCAGCAATCACGCCAAGGTGCACTGCTGTAACAAATTGGATCCATACTAATACAACAGCAGCAGCAAAATATTTCCAGCTATATCCACTCTGAAATCGCAGGCTCATCAACAACACCAACGGCAACCACCAGGCCCCCAGAAATTGCAGATGGCTCGCATAAGCCAATTGCAATGGGGCAAATGCGTAAATGGCTCCAGCTGCCAAGGCTCCGTATTTAGATTTAGTTAGGCTCAATACAGTAACGTACATCGCTAGTGCGTTAAGTATGTAAGCCCCAATATGTGTAATGCTGTAAGCAAAAACTGGATTACTAGTAATAAACGCAATTGGAGCATAAACAGGCAAAAACCCTAACAATAAGTCCGATCCAAATAATGCGCCTCCCGAACCAAAATAAAAATTTCCAAGAAAAATGTTGCCTGGATCGGAAAAGAGAGTCGTTCGTTGCCACTCAAGCATGCTCAACAAAAACAGCTGATCACCGCTGGGCTTATACGTGATATGAGTACTTGCAACAGTAATCAGTGGATAGGTAAACAAAATTGCAGCCATTGTAAAAACTAGTCCTGCAACGATATGCCAAAACTCTCTGCTGCTAGGCCACGATCCCGGCATCGATAGAAAACTTCGCATGGAACTGACTTTCAACATCTCCCTCTGGACGTATTTTGTAAACAATTCACCTGTGGATTTCCTTATATCAAATGCTACTACTGAGATTCCACGGTCACATAGACATCAAGCAGATCCCCAGGGAACCACGCAACCAATTCTGCTAGCAATCCTACCCGCAGAACATAATCCCCAGCTTTGTCGGGTGCCACTGCAGTTCCATAGAAAGCATGCCCCGCACCAACAGGGACAGTGCCATACACGTGATTTAGTAAAGGGAGCCTGCCCTCAGGCAGTCCAGCTGGTTGGAGATCTCCATTCAGATCCCGTTTATACCACTGCCAACCCACTCTTATGTTGGCATTGCCTACCCAATCAACGTTCCCCGTATTTAACGCATCAAAATGAAGCTCAAAATCATGTCCAGCGCTCACATTTATCGACTGCGAGCTTCGAGTGACCAAGGCACCACCGAGACCAAGCCCTCCATCAAAAGGTCTTTTATCATGATTCTTTATTGACACATTGCTTGAAAGCAATACTTCTCCATCTATCGACACAACCATGAAATAGTCCCCTATGATCGAAGGAGCCACGACATCTAATGGAACTACATCAAGCTGTCCAGGCTCAAGAAAAGAAGGGGGACGCCATATCCCCGAGGATTGACTTACCACGTCATTCTTCAAGTCGTACCACAATATCTCTAAATCTCGTTTGTATGCCCCTTTCGGCGGCACCCATGGCAACCCAACCTCCCGGCCGGATAGAACGAGAGCCGCCTTAAACCGCTGATCTGGCTCGGCACTATCAAGCAACAATCGAACATCAAGGCCGGACCAATCTTCGCTGTTAGCTATTGAGGATTTTGCCAATGTAATGATTTTGTATCCATCCTGATCCAGAGTCTTCTCGACAACGGAACTATTCTGGAATTTATCCCACATAGCCTTGTCTTGCTTAGGAATAGCCGATAAATCCAGTAACACATGTCGAATTCCATACATCTGAAGAGACTTGGCAAGGCTTTCAGCATCCCTAATATGTCGTCCTTCAGTGGCGGCAACGAAATAATCTATCTTGCCCCATATATACCCCGAATAGCCATTCACTATTGGCCCTACACCACCTTGTGCCGCAATCCACATTCGCTCTACATCCCCACCTAACCCATATCGCCAGTCAACATCAGTACGTCGCACTGGTACAAAAATCGCAGGGCCGCGATCCATTTCCTGCAACTCCCTTACTAGTGCCGTTCTATCTGTGACAGCATGCACAGACAACGGTGCAGGCAATACTTCAAGAAAGATCGCTCCGGCGAAAACCCCCCCAATAATATTAATTCCCACAAGTCCGACCCTGAAATTACGGGGGATCATCGCCACCCCAACAGCAACCAAAATTGCAATGGCCAAATGACACATTAGTGAAAATCTCGCAACCACCCTGATAGCGCGAAAGACAGGAACGTGTTCGAACAACACAAAGTAGGGCAATTTCGTGTCAGTAATAAGGCCGTCAGCCGATTTCCAATGAGTTCCTAATGAGAATAAAACCCCTGCAAGTAAAAGCCCTCCCGCCACACCACTAATAGCTCGAAAAGTAAACCAACTAACCCTGACTTTCGATTTTATCCCTACAAGAAAACCAAAGGCCCCAATAATCAACGGAACAAACCCCGGAAACACACTTCTTTCAAAGTACGGCATTGGAAAAACATCTGCTAGAGGAGTATGCCAACGCAGTCTGTCCGTAGGAGATAGATAGTCTCTCATTTCAACCGACCAAAATTGAACTTCTTGCAATGTCCTACCTCCCTGCCACATGTCCGCGTATTGCAAGTAACCCACAACAAGAGGAATGAAAGGAATCGTCATAACCCCTGTCACGGTAAAACAATAAAATCCCACTCGCCAATTGTGTGCAAGCACAATCTGCCTGTAGACAACCGGAATCATAAAAAGAAGCGATGCCATCGCGGCTATAAGGCCCAAATGTACCGAGGTTGCGAACTGAAGCCACACCGCTAATACTGCTACAGAAAATTCCCTGATCCTAAGATTGTTTGCAAATCTGCAGACAAAAACGAGAGCCAACGGTGTCCACCACGCCGCAATCAACTGTAGGTGAAAGGCATAATTGATTTGAAGTGCGCCAAACCCGTATATAGTTCCTGCTACAAGTGCAGCGCTCCTCGATTTAGTGATTGTCCACCCCAACCAATACATCGCAATTGCATTAAAAGTAAAAGCCAGAATATATGTCAGGTTAAAAGCAACGTAAGAATCACCTGTCAACAACTTCAGTGGGCCAAAAATTGCCAGTAGACCTAGCAACAAGTCTGAGGAATAAAGTGCGTCACCAGATCCATAAAAAATATTCCCAGAAAAGAACTCATTAGGATGAAAAAGCAAAGCTGTTGTCTGGAATTCCAACAAGCTCAATATATATAACTGGTCATGTGCCTTGTCGTAAGGCAGGTACCCTGACAAATGCGAGATGAGTGGAAAAGTTATGACAATAGCTAATAGCAAGAAATATCCCACTACGGCACATGGCCAAACTTTTACCCCGCTTGTTAGCCTATTTACCAATATCACTCCTAAATCGACTAAGCATCAATGTCGCCCAGACTGTATTCTTAGCTCATCTCTTTTTGACAGGAGTGAGCATGCGAATCGCACTGGTTTATGACGCAGTGTACCCTTTTGTGAAGGGTGGAGCTGAACGCCGGTACTATGAAATTGCACAGCAGCTATCCAAGAATCACGAGGTGAGTCTGGTTGGATACGGCTGGTGGGGGAGCCAAGAGCCCGCCTCAGATACAAGCTCCGTAAAATATATATCGACGGGTGTGCCCAAAAACCTTTATAAAGCCGATGGGAGCCGAAATCCCTCAGAGGCGATCTCGTTTGGATTATCAATCGTTCCAACTTTACTGAATGGTGATTTCGATATTATTGATTGCTGCTCTTTCCCATATTTTTCTGTGCTTTCCAGCAAAGCAGTTACAGCTATCAGAAGAGTCCCGCTAGTGGTGACCTGGCTTGAATACTGGGGCGAATATTGGCATCAATACTGGGGAATGAAAGGGATCGCAGGAAGGTTAGTGGAGCAACTCGCCGTTTCAGCATCACCCAACTCCGTAGCAATCTCAGAATTTACTCGGCAACGATTATTGAAAGGTCCTTTCCGCAGAAATCCCAATACGGTAGAGACTGTACCAAGCGGGGTCAGCTTCGAGAAGATTCGATCCGTGAAAAGTGAATATTCACCATCCGAAATCATTTACGCCGGAAGGCTTATGCCTCACAAGCGAGTAGACCTCCTCATCCGCGCATTAGCCGAGCTAGACGCACGCGGACAGAAATACACTTGTCGAATAATAGGGGACGGCCCAGAACTAATCAGGCTAACTAAACTTACCGAGACTCTTAAGCTGGCAGAATCCGTGGAGTTCATGGGCTTTGTACCCGAAGAAGATATGTATGCGATGATGAAATCAGCCAAGGTAATGTGTTTGCCCTCAGAAAGAGAAGGGTTTGGCAATATCGTGCTGGAAGCCAATTGCTGCGGAATCCCGGCAATAGTCACACACAGCCCACAAAACGCAAGCTCAGAACTCGTGAAAGATGGAGTTACCGGACTCGTATGCGATCCTTCATACTCATCGCTAGCGGACGCCATACAAACTGTCATAGACTCCCCAACACAATATAGGGAAGAAATTTGCATATCGTACGCTTCGCAATTTGATTGGCGGGAAATAAGTAATCGCATGGTTGATGTTTACGAGTCAGTACTATCTAATGGCTAACCCTATTTATTGGATCGATTACTTCCATTTCTGGCCGGATACGAGGGCTTACGTTGTTCACAGGTGAGAGGCTAGACCCACGACTTTCCGCGGGGACCCAGATCTACCAACTCCATAATTCGCGGTATATATTTGCGACCAACCATGCAGATTCGAAGCACGTACTGGATCTAGCCTGCGGTACTGGATACGGGTCAGCCGAATTAGCGACCAGAGCTAAGTTAGTAATTGCAGCAGACATATCTGATTCGACATTGCACGAGGCAAAAACAAACTATGGGTGCGCCAATACTGAGTTTCTTGTCACAGACGCACTTAATCTTTCCCTAAATTCCAAGTCTTTACATTTAGTTGTGGCATTCGAAATGATTGAACACATGCCTGCCCCTGACAGGTGCCTGGAAGAAATAAGAAGGGTTTTAGTTCCTGGGGGCAAGCTTATTATTTCCGCTCCCAACCGGACAATACATAGCCCAGGACGAAATAAACCTCTACACAAATGGCACCATTTCGAACCAACGGTTGAAGAATTCCGAACCCTGCTCGAAAACGCAGGATTCTACATCGAAAGTTTGATGGGACAAAACGCAAAATCGAACTCTGGAACCTCGCTTAAACAGTCAAAAGGCAATCCATTGATTGTAACCGCGGTAAAGGCTGGACAGATGCTGCTTCCGATTGCACCGAAGTGGTTCCAACGAATAGTTCTCAATCTCATTCGAGATAACCGGGTATTCTGGCGTGTGCTCCCTTCTTATCAGCCGGCATTAAGTACTGATATAAGTTTCGACGAAAGCCAACCAGATCTAGCCATGAATTTACTAGCGGTATGCTCTGTACCACGTTGAACACTAATATTGTGCGAGGTCCACATCAATACGAGGAGACATCACACTGACCGAGTTGCCCCAAATATCTGTCATACTGCCATGCCTAAACGAAGAGGCTACCGTTGCTGCAACCATACGACGAGCCCAAGAAGGCATAAAAAACAGTGGTCTCATTGGAGAAATTATAGTTGTTGACAATGGGTCTTCGGATCGATCAGCAGAAATAGCACGTAGCAGCGGAGCCCGAGTCGTATCTGAGGCTAGGCCTGGATATGGATCTGCCTTGTTGCGAGGTTTTACAGAAGCAAGAGCAGACATTATGGTGATGGCCGATGCAGATGACACCTACCAGCTAGATCATCTGGCATCTCTGGTAAAAGAGATCAACAATGGAGCCGATGTAGCCATTGCAAACCGCTACGCAAACATGCAGCCAAACGCCATGCCGTGGCTACATCGCAAATTAGGAACCCCTGTAATTAGCTGGCTATTGCGTAGTTTTTACGGAGTACAAGTCGGGGACAGTCAAAGCGGATACCGAGCATTCACCCGTAAATGTTTAGATGAATTAGAACTGCGATCATCCGGAATGGAATTGGCTTCAGAAATGCTGGCTAAAGCGTCTGTCAAAGGCTTAAAGGTGACAGAAGTCCCATCCACATACCTGGTACGCGACGGAGAAAGCAAGCTCAGAACTTTCCGTGATGGATGGCGGCACTTGCGTTTGATACTCACCCTAACACCTACCCACTTATACATCATTCCTGGGATCTTGCTTCTGCTATTTGGTCTACTAACCTTTGCCCTAGCTTTTAACGTTTCAAGTGGACTGGCAATAGGAGGACTGAACTGGCAACCAGTATTCGCAGGGCCAATATTTGTAGTAGTCGGACTAAATGCCGCCTTAATGGGTATGGGAATACGCAGATTACGCATAAAACAAGGACTCCGACAGACACCAAGGCTAGATCAACTAGACCGATTCGTTAGCCTCGAGTTTCTTCTCGCCACTGCCGCATTAATGATAACCGCAGGAATCGCCATTGATTTATTCATATTCAGCCGGTGGATTGGAGGCCTTACGCCTACTAACTCAGCTGCCCAATTGGCCGCAGTAGCACAGACTTTGGTCATTGCAGGTACAAACACTGGGCTCATAGGATTCTTGATCGCCTCATATGAGGCGTAGATGATTAGGGGATACTATGCGTCCGACCAACTCCGTACACACAACACAAAAATAATCAAAGGCCGTCATTGATACGTTCACCCTACAGAACTCGCAATCCTATCGGCATCCTTACTTTGGGGCTCATCGCATTTTGCTCCGTTATCCTCTCACAAGGGCCCATCACCCTTGCTACCTTCAACACTGAATCACTCATTCTATTTGCATTAGCAGCAGTCAGCATTGCCCTTCCATTTCTCCAAATTGATTCGAAGGTAAGACAGACATTGTTACTGCGGATGAACCTTCTGAATCTACCATTCTTGCTGTTAGCAGCAACCTACTATTTCAGCCCCGAAATCAGCCACCGCTTCATCGTGATTAGTAATTTCGGATGGTTGTTACTAGGAAGCAGTTTGACCATTCAACTCCTATTGCTAGCAAAATCAGCACGGCTGCCATTACTCGGTGTCAGTGCATCAGGAGGGCTAACCGGCATAGCTTGTATTTCAATACTGAACGTTGCAATTTCAGAATCACCTCTCACTTTGCTGGCCGCAATTTCGGCTATCAGTGTGGGAGTCTGCATAGCTACGCTAGTAGCCCTTATACCACCTGTCACATACAACTCAACATTAATTTCTCCCAGGATGGTCCCACTTGTACTTATATGGGTTGGGGCATTTATCGTGCAATTTGCCGGCTTCCCAAGACATGAATTGGCATCATCATCTGGAGCACAGATCCTGGCCGCAATACTAGTCATCCTAATGCTAGCTTGGACAACTCTAATATCGCGGCAAAAAGATGTATCAAAGGGTTTAGTGGGGGCTGTCACGGCCCCTGTCGTTGTTCATTTCAGATCTATTGTGATCATCTCCCTAGTGCTATTAGGTATATTGCAAGCTGCTTCCTATTCAGCCACCACTGCAGACGACTTAGGCAGGTATTGGTCTGTTGCAGATAGCGTGACTTTTATTGGGGAATATCCAGTCTGGGGCAACTGGGGACACTCGGCCATACTCTGGATGGACCTCCCGGCGTTCCCAGCATTGATAGCTTTCGCTTTCATGTTATTCGGGCATAATTACGCCGCAGCACTGGCACCAATCACTTTCGCTAATATTTTCCTCCCACTCTTGCTCTACGCGGCACTCACCGCATGGGGCAACGGACGGTTAGTGTCATTCTCGATATCAGCACTCGTAGTAGTAGCACCACCACTGCAAATCTACAGTCTTGGAGCATCTGAGCCTGATGCTATTTTCATCACTGTACTTGCAGGGCTCCTCTGGTTGGTCGGAAAAAGTCTCACTGCACCTAGGCGAACTATATTCGGTCCTTTGATTGGCATCACAGCAAGCTTACTGATATTGCTTAGACCCGAAGGCATTCTTTACGGCACCAGTATCGCTGCGTTGGCCGTGCTGATAGACCGACGAAAATGGTCTGTCTCAGTAATTGTCCCTTGCATTCTATTGTTAGTGCCATACGCACTTTTAAGCATGGATCAATTAGGTCGCCCCTGGCCAACTAATCGCCAAGAACTATCCCTAGACCATCTTATCGAAAACATTGGCGTCATTAGAAATTTCACATCTGAAAAATTAGCTCGGGTGATACTGGTAAATGATTTTCGGTTCCCAGTGTTGCTCATAAGCCTATCCGGATTATTTGTATTAGGATCAGTCAATCAGGCTCGACACAAGCTTCCAACGTTAATACTTCCAACCATTGTTCTAATAAATATCTTTGTGACTCTATGCGTGCCCACAGGGACCGTCCGGACGGATGAAATTGATGAATTTATTCGCCATTTTGCATATCCCGTACCTGTCATCGCACTGCTTGTGGCCGCCGGATTAAGCCAAGTCGACACCTTGATTAATAGAACAAAGCGGATTAATCGTTCAATTATCTCACTGATGGCACTAGTAGTAGTAGGGGGATTAACAGTAGGTAGCCTTTACATACTGGC
>Ga0310344_10001115_pt1 | contig 20888 bp, 16 predicted proteins | sample HC15DNA20200_MG_FD_203801 | JGI IMG/M metagenome (GOLD analysis project Ga0310344, IMG submission 203801) | Marine microbial communities from station ALOHA, North Pacific Subtropical Gyre - HC15-DNA-20-200_MG | ecosystem: Environmental > Aquatic > Marine > Oceanic | place: Pacific Ocean: North... | reverse complement strand
CCTGGGAATGCCGTGTTTCTGAGCGTATTTATCGACCTTCTCTTGTGTTCGACTGGCGACAGCGATCAATTCACTTCGTGGAGACATAGCTATCGCGGGGATGATGGCCCTATTGATCGCAGCTGTTGAAAGGATTCCCCATCGTACCATTGACAATTCCGTCATGTTTCTTTCGTCATCCTCTCAATACAATCGGCTGTCCAGTACGTGAGGATTCTAGAAGCGCCAAAATGGACGCGAGATTGTTGCGGCTGTCCGAAAGACTCACGCGAGGCTCTTTGCCATGCAAAACAGCATCACCTAAATCTTCGATTTCATCACTAAAAACGTGTCTATTGGGAAAGCTAAAACTTTGTACTTCACCGTCACCCGCCAATGTGGGGCAACTAATCGTAACAGTGTCACCTTCAGATGCCCGAATCACGTTTGATACACGTAGCATTCCTTGATCACCCATAATTTCTTGAACAACCAGTTTGGGCATACGAAATCCGGTGGTAAACTGGGCGAATATATCGTTCTGAAACCGCATTTGGCCTACAAACATTTCTTCGACGCCAGATGCTCCTACCCACCCCCATCCGAACACTTCTTGCGGTTCCGTACCCACCATGTAACGGGCATAGCTAACCGGATAACAACCCATATCCCACATACATCCCCCACCAAGTGCAGCATCCAAACGCACGTCATATCCATCACCTATGTTGAAACCGTATTGACCTTGTAAAACTCGCAGCTGCCCAACAGCACCTCCGTCCATTAGCGCCTTAACCTGAAGGGTTTGTTCATGATGTCGATACATGAATGCTTCAGTTACAATTACACCGGAACTTTCCGCTGCGTCTTGTATTTCGTCCATTTGTTGTAACGTCAGTGCCATGGGTTTTTCGCACAGTACGTGTTTTCCGGCCAGCGCGGCCTTGACACACCACTCCGCGTGCAATCCATTTGGTAATGAGTTGTAAACAACATCAACATCAGAATCGGCTAATAGTGACTCATAACTTCCGTGAGCACTCTTAATATTCCACTCGCGCGCATAGGATTCGGCCCCTTCCTTTGTACGACTTGCAACTGCCACAACATCGTGCCGTTCTGAATCCCGCACAGGCGGTATGAGGTCTGCGTTTATACGTGCGGTACCTAACAATCCCCATTTTAGAATACGCTCACCCATCACTTTGTTACCCGTAAATCTCCGGGTTAGCACAGTAAGGTAATACTTCACCCTTCAATCCAGCAGCAAGATTATCAGCTACCATTGTCGACATTTGCGTGCGAGTTGCGATACTTGAACTAGCAATATGCGGGACAATCAGACAGTTATCCAACGTCAAGATGGGGTCTCCAAAAGGAATAGGCTCGGGTTCAGTAACATCCAAGGCGGCATACGCTATCTCACCGTCTTTTAGTGCATGGTATAAAGCCTCTGTATCGACAACCGGTCCTCGAGAAGTATTGACAAGCACACACGTAGATTTCATATCCCTGAACTGGCTTGCGCCTATCATATGTCGGGTCTCGCGCGTCAGCGGAACATGTAAGGAGACAAAATCGGACTCGGACAATACGTTCTCAAGACTTGTGCTTTCTGCTCCAAACGCGGTTATTACATCCTCGTCAACAAACGGATCGTAACACAATATACGCATGTTAAACCCTGATGCACGCCTCGCTACCGCCTGTCCAATTCGTCCAGATCCTACTAAGCCCAGAGTAGACCCATACACGTCATATCCCATCAGTAGAGTTGGTCCCCATGTCTTCCAGTGCCCCTCTTGTACGTACCGCGCTCCCTCCGCAACTCGGCGCGCAGCCGCCATCAGCAATGTAAACGCAAAGTCCGCAGTAGTATCTGTTAGTACACCAGGAGTGTGACCAACCGCAATGCCTCTCTCAGTTGCCGCCTTGGTATCTATGTTGTCAAAACCCACTGCCATCTGGCTTATTACCCTCAGCTGATCACCAGCAGCATCCATGAGTTGATCATCGATTCTGTCAGTCAGTAAGCACACCAGCCCATCTGCACCAACAACCTTTTCCAACAAGACGTCGTAGGAGGGCTCCAAATCCTCTTCCCAAAGCTCGACATCACCCAATTCAATGATTCTATCTAAACCATCTACAGGAATGCGTCTAGAAACGAACACTTTAGGTTTTTCCATAGCTCCTCCTCTCCTCATTTAGGTTAGAACACACAACTCAATTGAATCAGACAAACTTTGCTCTCCGAGAACAACCTACATCTCGACATCCACGTGATGACGGTTAGATATTGAAATACTACTCAAGGTGCCGTTGTTGTCCAAATTCGAGCACCTCCACGTTGCGCCATCTTGCCGTAACCCCCTGGCCAAAAGTAGTGTTTTCGTAATCCGGATCAAGACCATCCAAAGTGCCTCCACGGCCATCCGGCAAATCGTCCAGCAAAGTAAATATGGATAGGTTCACACGGAAGCGAGCGGGTTTTATGATTGGAGATCCTGGGGGATCTACAGTCGCAACCCAGTTGACCTCATGTACAATTTGGTTGTCCACCAACCACTGCACACTATCAGGTCCAGGCCGCAGCCAATTGTCATCGCCAGGCGAATAGCGAATCTCATATCGATGCCATGACCCCGGATCAATCTCCAAATCCAAGTGGGTTGGGTCCGCCATAGGCAATATCGCACCAGTGTCACCAGCAGGGGTGGTAACCCGGAAAACCTCCCTTAAAGCCAACACACGGCCATTAGAAATCTCGAAGTTAATGACAACCCCGGTAGAGTCATCTATCAAACCAATGGATCCGCTGGCCAAACGCGGGTCATCGGGATCAGCCCCAAAAGGATTAGGGTCAGTACCATTTACCTCCACTGCTATATCAGCCGCAACCGAGAGTCCACGCCCTGTTGGATAGCGTCGCTCACTAGAAACCATGGCCTTGACATGATCTAGTGGATTGTCGAAACCAAGAGTAAATTGTGGAATCTCTATGCATAATTCAGGACTCATCGCTGTTGGAGCAATAACCTTCGCATCTGGATCCATAGCAACAAATTCTTCAAACTCTGGCACATACCATCCCTGCCCTATTACTGCTGAACCTGCCGACCAATCATTGGGGTCACGCCCATCACCGGCAAGCATGTAATCAGGCTGAGACAATCCCCGCCATATATCCACAGTTCCTGGAGAATTATCCCAATTCAAATACTGATAACTCTCTTCATCCCAGATCTGAGCCAACTCAGTAGTCATTTCAACAATATTGCCAGCAGGATCCGGAATATAGATAAACAAATTGTTTCCTGGACCGTGCCTGCTTGGACCATAGATTATTGGCACATTGTTGCGCCAAAGATGATCACACAATCTCTTCATATCCTCCCAACCAGTCAAATCATACGCATAATGGTTGACTTTGTTCAAATTGGAACTCAGGAAAGCGACCCCGTGATGCTCTTGATTGCAGCGCAGCCACGCCACCGCACCATCGACTGTATCGGAAATACGAAAACCTAATACACCAACGTAAAATTCTAAAGCCCGTGCCAGATCGATTGTCATAATTGTAATGTGCCCATACTGCAGCGGCCGTATTTCCCTAGGCTTAAGCGGAGCACTAACGGTTTCCATACCATACGAAAGTTCAATAAGATGGCCATCTGGATCACGATAAAATCTCGCCTCGCCATGACCCGGCTCCACGTACTCATGTGTCTCAGGTGTTACTCCAGACTTAAGTAACTCTTTATGAGCCACTTGCAGAGCTTCCTGATCGTGAACTTCTAGGCCCAGGTGATGCAAACCCCGTGTTTCACCGGGATAGAGCGCCAAGCAGTGATGATCCTCATTACAACGCAAGAAAGCCGCTCCATCCACACGTGCAGATATCTCCAATCCTACGATGTTTTCGTAGAAGTCGACATTTGCCTCAACATCAGGCACTGTCAACCCGACATGACTGATTCGTTTGATTTTATACATTTTCAATTATTGTCCGTAGATTATCCATACTTTCCAGTGTTCCAGATTTTAGGGTTTCAATACTACTGTCATCCTTACGCTCAAATTCGATTGCCCAAAGTCCATCGAACTTGTCCAAGAGACGAGCAACAATAGGATTCCAGTCGATTTCTCCATTGCCGAAAGCACAATACCCTAGACCTTTGTCAGTATGATGTATATCCTTCCAATGTGTATACACTATACGATCTTCTAAAAGCCGCAGGGCCTGATATGGATCCTCTCCAGCAATCGCAAAATTAGCCGGATCAAATGTCACACCAACCGAGTTGAAAGGCACCATATCAAGCAGCCTCCTGAGACTCGCGCCCGTTGCCGAACTGCCGCCATGATTTTCGATCCCAACTAATACACCTTTTTCTTGTGCGTATTTCCCAATAGTGTTAAACGCAACCCCCAAGACATCATATAGAGCATCGGTAACTTGGTCAGTATGCAGAACATAGTGTTTCGAATGATTGAAATCATGCTCGGTAAATACCCGAATGACAGGAGACCCCAGTGCATCTGCAAGGTCGATGGCACGCATTATTTCATCCGAATTGTCGTTTATGGTATCTCCGTGCAACGCCACCCCGGCCCCAGCACCTAGAGCCGCCACCCTTACACCATGCTCTCTGGCAAGCTTTAACAGGGCATCGATTTCCTCTGGTGATGCGTCCAATTCAATCTTGTTACGAGATTCCTCAAGTAACCACCCAGCATCGATCTCAACATCAGTAATGCCAATTTCCTTACAAGCCGTAAATACCTCTTCCAGTTCATACTCGCGAAAACCGTATGAAGCATTACAGAAACCAATTTTGTTCATATCTATACCCTTTCGACAATATTTTTCATTGAATCTTGTACACAAATTTTGAGCTATACCTCAAGCCAATAGACCTCCATCCACATTCATAAGGTGACCCGTCACAAAAGATGCAGAATCACTGCACAGCCAAACAGCAGCCGCAGCAATCTCATCCGGCTGCCCCATTCTTCCTATCGGCTCCTCTGCAATGAATACTTCGACGGCTTCCGGATTAGCTTCTATCTGCTTCTTCACCATCTCTGTTTCAATTAATCCTGGATTAATAGCATTGATGCGTATTCCAGATTTAGCATATTCCAGTGCGGCAGTACGCGTAAGAACTACCACGCCCCCCTTTGATGCGCTGTATGCCGGCAACTCAGGTACACCCCTCATTGCCGCATTTGACGCAATATTCACAATAACCCCTTCCCCTTGTCTCATCATTTGTACCAATTCGTATTTCATGCACAGCCAAGTGCCTTTAAGGTTGACATCTATAATCTTATCCCAATTATCTTCTGTGCAATCCGCCGTAAGTGACATGTCACCTAGAATACCCGCGTTATTAACTGCATAATCCAAGCGACCAAAATTCGAAACGCAGCAGTCGACAACCGCTGCAACTTCTGTGGATTTAGAGATATCACAGGCCATGAACATTCCACTGCCTTTCGTACCCTCCAACCTACGCACAGTTTCTTCTCCTGCTGCAATCTGGACGTCGGTGACAACCACATGCGCACCTTCGATAGCAAACGCTAACGCAGTAGCCCTACCTATGCCAGATGCCCCACCAGTTACCAATACCACCTTGTTTTCGAAATTATGCATGACTCTTTTCCTGTAAGACGGGAAAAAGCACTACTCCGCCTGTAAATTCTGTATATCTCTGAAATTATTAATGCCGACCTGTGCGGCCTGCAACAACATGTGATAATCAGGCCCCCAACCCAACATCGTATAGCCTTTGTCTATAGCCTCGCGCAGATCCTCAGTCGTAATACCAATAGCTACGCCTCTCTCACGACCAACCCTAAGAGCATATTCTACGACTTCGTCCATTTCTGCATGAGGCAGCTCCATAAAATTCAAGCCATAAGACGCGCACAAATCCCACAAGCCAATATACAGTACGTCAATCCCTGGTACAGATGCAATGGCTTCCAGGTTTTCGACTGCTTCCCTTGTTTCTAAGATAAGAGCAACCAACATATGTTCGTTTGCCCTAGCCAGGTAGTCTAAGTTATCCACCTTATAGCGAGTAGCACGCAACCCACCCAGCCCTCTAATTCCATCCGGGGGATACCGCGTCGCATCTACTATTGCCTGTGCCTCTTCAGGTGTCCGCACCATCGGTACCAAAATTCCCATTCCACCTATGTCAAGAGCACGCTGAATATAGACCTGATCAGATGAAGGTACACGGACAATCGGGACAGTCTCTGCACTGCTGATTGCCATAAGAATATGCTCGACCCCGGCAAAATCGAGTGAATCATGCTCCATCTCAATAACAATCCAGTCATATCCCGCATGGGCAAGAAGTTCCGCAACGCGCGGGCTGCACAATCCCATCTGGCATCCTATAGTCGATTCTCCCTTGAGTAGTTTTTGCCGTACCCAGTTATCTTTCATGTCCCCAGCCTCCCATCGATAATAATCTCGTTGATCTCGTGCAATTGGTCATTGGTAAGTCTCCACTCGGTCGCTTGCGCGTTAGCTTCCAATTGTTCTGTACTTGTAACCCCCGTAAGCACGCAGCAAACCGATGGCTGCGCTACCACCCATGCAATAGCCAATGCACCAACGGTTTTGCCATGATCAGCCGCCCAGTTTCCCAGTGTTTCAACCATCGCCAATTTTTCTTCAGACATATATGCACCCAAGTTGAGGCTAGGATTCTGGTAAGCCCGTGTATTTTCCAGAACTCCTTTGCCGCGCTTGTATTTCCCAGTTAATACTCCTTGCGCCAGAGGCGCATAGGCTACTATTTTCATCCCAAAATTCAAGCAACTGGGGATAATCTCAGATTCAATGTTACGCTCAAAGAGGTTGTATGGAGACTGACTTACCTGATACGGAGCATATCCGCGAAATCCAGCAACTGATTGAGCTGCGGCAATCTGCCAACCCGCAAAATTCGAGCATCCCAGATAACGTACCTTACCCTGTTGGACTAAGTCATCATAAGCCCGCAACGTCTCTTCAAGCGGCGTTAAAGGATCAGGTTGATGAGCATAATACAGGTCGATATAATCTGTGTTCAGGCGCCGCAGGGTATCTTCAACACTATCCATGATGTGCCCGCGCGAAAGACCATCACAGTTCGGTTCATCAGCTGTCGGCATTCCCACCTTAGATGCAACAAAGAATTTATCCCGTTTTCCCGTTATAGCTTTACCAACGTAGGTTTCAGATACGCCCATAGAGTAAATGTCAGCGGTATCTATGTGGTTAACACCAAGATTGATGGCACAATCTATGATGGCAAGTGATGCGGCCTCGTCATTGTAGTGCTTCCAACTATCATGCTGACCAAATGTATTGCCGCCAAGTCCCAACAGCGAAACCCTAAAGCCTGTGTTACCAAGTCTACGGTATTCCATAAGTCACCCCCGAACCATTATGTGCGGTGCGCATCTAATCAGAGACCACCTTTTTACATCAATCACTGAGCACACTTGTGAGCAGTATAAGTAATGAAGTTATTCGCACCTAAGGAGTCAACGGATCCAACACACCGCTATCCTCGTCAAATGGCACAACATCACTTGTCTCAATATACCACTTCAGCATGCGTTCTTTGTGTTGCAGAAGCAGCGTCGTGTAATTCGAATCTTCAGCTACATTATGTACTTCATTTGGGTCCGCTCTTAGGTCATACAATTCATCTGGCTCATAAAGCCGATGTACGTATTTGGAATCCGCCATTCGACACATAGCGGCCTTAGTATGATATGGACCATCTTCTCTAGTTTGCAAGCTCACCTTAGGCCAATACAACCCCTCGGTTTTCACATTAGCAGAAATCTCCATAGCATGCATCTCTCCATAAAGACGTCCGCCTTCGGCAAACACAGCATCACGATGGAAGTCAACATCACCATTCAGTAATGGTACCAAGCTCTTGCCAAAATGTGAGTACCCGGGTTTAATACCGGCCAATTCATAAACTGTTGCCGGAAAGTCGACGAGTTCAACCAGAGCATCACTAACCCGCGGATTCACCTGCCATGTGGATGGCAATTTCACGGCAAACGGCACTCGGGTCAGACAATCCTCAAAAGTATTCTGAGTCTTTTCTACCAATCCGTAATCACCCGTAAAATCACCGTGGTCGGCAAAGAAAAACACTGATGAATCGTCGTAAAAACCACGCTCTTCAAGAGCCCTAACAACTAGGCCAAATTGATGGTCGACGCGAGCGCACATGCCGTAATACGTGCCTCGCAATTCATTCCATCGTTCCTCACTCCACTCCTGTAGATTTTGCCGCTCCGAAAGTCCCGCCAACATTGACGGCTTGCCCACCCAATCATCGGGATTCATTACACGCGGAGGTAACGTGGTTCGATCCACCAGGGAATGCCAAGGCTCCTCAACAGCGTATGGGGGATGTGGATACAGAATCGAGATATATATACACAATGGTTGGTCACCATCATATGAGTTTATGAAATCCAGAGCTCCAAGCACGTATCCCCAATCTGAATCACAGTAGATTTCCTCGCCCGAAGTTTCCAGTAGCCCCGCGAAGAAACTGTAATAAGTATCACTGTTTGGTGCGCCACGCCACTCCGTATTGCCCCATAATTCGCGAGGCGTGTATCCCCACCGACTATAATCATCGGGCGATGGTTCAAACCTGACATCACAATAACTATCTTCGGCTTGCTCAACAGGAAAAATGTGGTTTTTTCCTCCCCACCAGATGAAATAACCCTGTTCTTTCAGCTTTGTCAGTAGATTGGGTTCCCCATGATGTGCCCGTAGAAGATGTACAAAGGTACGATGTCCACGCACATGAGGGTACCACCCGGTCATAAAACTTATACGACTAGGTACACAAATTGGGCTTTGGCTGAACGCATTTCGAAATGAAACGGCGTCGCGCTGCACAAACTGATCCAAATTCGGCGTTATCGCAGCGGGATTGCCCATATGACCCACAACATCACTGCGCCACTGATCAGCCACAAAGAAGATTAGGTGTGGAGGTTTGGTCATACTCTACAGATAAAGAGACTCAACCACATCTAGAGCTGCAACACCGCGCGCTACGCGATTTGCATTTTCTGCTGCGTGAACCAAGCGACGCTCAGAAGTTTGGGGGGTGTAAGCCGCACTATGGGCAGTAGTTAGCACATTTTCCATTTCTAGCAATGGATGGTCAACTGGCGGCGGTTCTTCCTCAAACACATCGAGCCCGGCTCCGCGAATAGCTCCAGTCCGCAAAGCCTGTACAAGAGCCACTTCATCCACCAATGCACCGCGCGCAATGTTAATTAATACCGCTGATTGCTTCATCATTTCAAATTCATGGGCACTCATTATGTGGCGTGTTTTGGAGTTCAAATGCAGGTGCAAGGAGACATAGTCAGAGCTACTCAGTACAGTATCGATTTGACTCGGATTACCTAGGAACTCTACGTGAAATTCGTCTAATTCTTCTTGCGGAAATTCAATGACGTCAATGGCCATAATACGCATGCCGAGAGGCCAGGCTCGGCGCGCAAGTTCACGTGCGCTAGCGCCAAATCCGATAAGTCCCAACGTAAGCCCTTCCATTTCCTGGCAAATCACTCGCGGAGTGTTAATCCCGAATAATGGTCCGTCAAGTGCTTTAGCAATGCGACTAGAATTATTACTCACTACGTTCTTGGCAAAAGACAGTATCCACATTAGGGCATGCTCAGCCAGCGGAACCCCCGACAAAGTTCCCGGGGAGTGAGCAAATGTCATCCCTTTCTCCAGAAAACAAGCCACGTTAACATCGTCTAAGCCAGTAGTAGTAACCTGCCATAACTCCACATTTGCTGCCTTAGCAGCATCTATCCGCTCGACAGTACCAAATGCTCCGCCGGGATCCATCACAAAACCAACACCTTCAAATTGTGGCTCGTCAGGCTTATCAGGGTCATAAATAACTATAGACTGACCTTCAGTAAGACTACCTGAGAAATGATCAAAGTGTTTCTGGTTAAAGCCTTCTTCTTCAGCAAGATAGAGTATCTTCATCTTAGAGGTTTCCTCGTTATCCCTTCCCTTGTTTTCTGTTGAACAATACTGTCACATACCATTAGTTATTTAGTTGCAACCATGTTCAAGGCAACTACTTTTTCATTATAAGCATCTGACATTGCCTCGTACATTAGTACGAACTAGCAAGACACCAGTTCCTATGTTGTGATTACCACAAAACGACAGTTCCTAACTAGAACTGACACTGATGGGACTAAAAAGAAAAATGGGTCTACGATGAAAGCTTTGATCTTGGAGCAAAGCTATTATCAACTCAGTATTAAGTCACAGGCATCCGGAGGCATCCAGTGCGCATCCTGACCCTGCCACTTTACGTTGCAACCAATCGGATTAGTAACTGGCACGCTAATCACATTTCCAGCGCATATTTCATCCAATGCCCGGTCCAAATCGTTGACCGCCATTAGAGATGTGTCACGCGGGTTATCTACACCGCGACCTGTGTATACCAAAGAACGCTTGTGATTAAAAACAAAGAAGTGAGGTGTACGCAACGCCCCATAGGCCATTGCCACTGCCTGCGTCTCATCCCACAAGTAAACCCACGGAAATTCTTGTTCCTTCATGCGCAAAACCATGTGATCAAAACTGTCATCTGGAACAGTATCTACGCTATTGCTATTAATGCCAACAAACCTGACACCAAGTTCAGCGAAGTTCTCAGAAGACTGACGCGTAATCTCATCCGAACCGGTCACATATGGGCAGTGATTGCATGTAAAGAAAATTACGAGCACCTGTGCCTCCGAGAAGTCCTCTAACCCATACAGACTACCATCTGTAGCTGGAAGAGAGAAACCAGGCGCACTTTCACCGATTTCTAGTGTGAATGTCATTATGATCTCCAATAACCAATATTTTTCATTCGAAAATTATAGCAGAACATTGTAAATCCTCGCACGCAAATCAATTGTTTCCAACCCAGGGAGAGACGTTAATTAAAGCAACTATTTAGAAAGACGGCTTAGAACGTTATGCGTAATTCGTTCAACAGCCTCGTCTCCTCCTTTCAGACCATGCGCCCAATTTGTACAACCTGTGGTAAACACAGTGCCACCGCGCGTGTAACTGCCCAGACAAGCTGCTCCAGGTTGAGGATGTTGTACATCGGACTCGTTCCCATAGAGAGCCTCCCTAAACTGATCAGACTCGTTCCCCTCACCTAGCTGGGCCCCTGAAGACATACTGAATCCAGCCCGAGCAGTGGCGAGAATCTGGAATGTCTCTGGTGTGCCATCGCCAAGGGTAGGCACTGGAAGTCCCTGTTCCAAGTGAAAACGACAGCCATCACACTCATAACTAGCCACATTATGTCGCTCACCTAAGACGTCACCGCGTCTTAACCCGGTGCCCTCAAAAATCCAGTGGTCAGGTCGATGTATAGTGTACCCGCCAGACGAATCCAAGAATTGATCAAAGAATCGCCTGTAACCTCCAAAAGCAAAGCTAACTCCCGTGAGGTGATTTTCTGGACGACCAATCAAATGATTGCACCACAGAGTGCTAAGAAGAGCATGGTCCCCATTGGCGTAAAAAGGGTCCTGTTTATATGCTTCCTTCCAACACACTAGCGCGCGACCTTTGTCCTCAGACCTTACCTGCCACCAGACACTGTTGCCACTAAAAAAGCCCACATTGCCTCCGGACGCTATAAAGGCTTCTAGGTGATCGCGCATAGGCGATGACCAGTATTCATCATGACCAACGCTAAGTACAAGTCGATAGTCCTCTAACATCTCTGGATGAAACTCCAGATCAGAATTCGCCGCAAAGTCTAATTTGTATCCCTTCCGCTCTGCCCATGTAACAAATAGGCTTTCCCAATTCTCCCAGCCGTTTTCAAAAATGGGCGTTCCGTCATATACGTCAATGCTATCTCGCGATTTCTTTACTTTGTATCCAGGAGGCCCCATTCCGAAGACGTCATCAATCCACCATAGTCGACCGGGTTCCTGGGTCGCAATCGTTCCTTGTAGTGACAACAAAATGCCGGGCACACCAAATGCTTCTACCTGCTCCTGAAACGCATCTCGAAACCTTTCTGAGACAACACCACTGTCCAAATCATCTTCAAACTCCAGTCCCATGCTGAATAATAAAAGTCCATCAACCGATACAAAGCCTGAATCTGGCCTATCGAACGAAACGCGCCGACCAGGAGTATCAGGACCACGGTAGAGACTGGAGCCACCCCACGTGTTATAGGCGTTACGCGTGTTAGTTGCTAATTGCAACAAGATACTAGAATCTCGTCCCGGTCGTTCCGAACGCACTACAAATGACAACTCTCCACTGGCCCCGCCGTCCACACTCAGCAGGACATGATAATAACCGGATGGCCAATCCTTCCCAACGGGCACTTCTAAAGCCTCAGGCCATTTACAACCATGTGTTGAAGCATCATCTGGAACCGGATACTTCTTTCCAGGAATTTCATCCTTTGTCCACACAATTTGTCGGTCACATCCGACACGAGTAATTTTCACCGAATAGCGTTGCGCATTGGTTGAAACACACAATCCCAATCCCTCTCCGGCCGCAACACTGACCTGATTTGCATATCCCTCAACAAACTTATCCGGATTATTCACTATTGTCACTTAATTTTCCTCCATCATGATTTGCGCCTAAGAGTACCTAATAGTAGTTTGACTTGTGAATATACCTTTACACCGACAGCCAAAATGAGTCGGATTCAGTTAGCAATGACCAAATACTCTCACTTGCACTGAACCCCCACAGACAATCAGTCTATGAACCTACGTAAGACATTCTCAGTAACACGGGAAACATTATTGTCGCATCCATTATGAAGCAAGCTACCCATCCAGTTGATAGACCCCACTGAAAAGACAGCCCCATCTTCTGGGGTTTCAAAATAAACCATGTCAGCACGCACGTTAGGGTCACCACCTGCGACCAAGTTGGCAGATACCTCTGTGAGATCTTCTAAGACCGGGAACATGTCCCTGCTATGTGGTCCAGAAGAAGCCAATAATAGAGTATGTGGAGGCGTACCCAAATCTAGGTCCGCACGATCCAACTCATCCCCAGCTGCCCCACCAAGTACCAACCCAAAGTCGCCAATGACTTCGTCAGAGCCTATTCCCTGAAATATAAACTCGGCGCGCGAGTTAAAGCTATCAGGTTTACGTGTATAACCGGGCTCATTCATGGCCCATCCCATCGCTGTAAAACCAACACCAACTAGTCTGTTTGGTGCTTTACCACGACCTCGCCAGAGGCCTCCCGGTTCACCCGTGGTACTCAAATGCCCCTCACCAGGTGCTGCTTCAGATTCCAAGAACCCGGACAAGCTGCGCCGTACCTCTATAACATGGGGACGCTCCTGATCAACACCCGTAACCCAATACATGCCATTTCCACCCAAATACATTGTTCGACCGCCACTGCTGAGGTAATCTTCCAGACCAGATATCATAGGAGTAGTCCAGTACTCGGGATGAGAGCCTGTAATTACCACTTTGTATCGCTCCAGTAGAGCATGACCTTCATAATGCAGGTCCTCATCAGTGATGACATCATAAGGGAACCCTTTTTCCTCTAGCCAGTTTATCAGATACAGATCGGCCGACAAATGTCGAGGGGCTCCGGTCAGCCAATAACGATACTTGGGCCTCATACTCACTATTGGCCGTAGCCTAGACGAATAAATACATCTCATGCCGTCATTGTGATGGTTATAGAGAGAACGACCAAATTCAGGATGCTCCTCCATAAAATTATCGAGAGGTCCTGGGGAAATTTCGCGATCGGTGATACCAGATTGGTGGAGAGACAATGTCTCCATCCAATCATTGGCATATGCAAGATAAGTAAATGTTGGCGCAAGAAAAGCTATCGGGGCCGCAACTTGATCCAATCTTGGGCGCACGAAAAACGTAATGTGATCTTCATTATCCTCCGTAGTTAACTGCGCCGCAAACACACCACTCCGTAATTCATTAGGAACAATCCACTCAAAATCAGTTTCCCAACCCGCATCCTCCAAATCATCTTCGTGAAAATAGATAGCACCGTATTCCCTAGGAGCATGCCGTGGGTCAAGCTTGTCACCTATCCAGTTGTGCCCAGTCATTCCTCGTGCCGGCATATTTTTAATACTGCCATGCAGACCAGCTGGACCCAAATCTTCTGCCATAGACGTCCCCAACTCCGTGGAAAAATCCCAAGAAGCCACAACAGAGTCTCCCGCAACAGCATCTGGACGTACGTCGTGATGTAATTGTTCTACTTCTTCAGATGTTAGAGCCCTCCCAAAGATACTGGGTCCCTCTAATTTCCCATTGTAACAACCACGAGCTACAACTCTGCCTGAAGCTTGTATTTCGGAACTCATCGCTGCCAACAACAGGGGCATTTTAGTTGAGCCTACACCATTTAGACTAGTACGGTGTTTTATACAAACTCTGGTTGCTTGCACCGCATGGGGGTTATCGTCGACAACTTGCCCCGAAACATATTCTGGTACAGTACGAAAACTTTCGTCTAGTTTATTTGGGTACAATTCCGACGCGTGACTGCTAAGTCCCTGATGATAGCTTGCTCCCCTTCCGATTACAGGGATTTGATATAAGCCAATAGATTCGGAATCAGGATCAAAAGTCGCTGCTACAAAATACCATTGGTGAGGAATAAGTTCCTTACCAGAAACAACACGCTCCACTCCAATCTCTCCGTTCCCAAGCCAAACCTCCAAGTCTCCAGCCTCCCCAACACACATGCCATAACCTGCCTTCTCTACGTCTGACCACTTTGAGATGAGTCCCTGTTCGCCTTTCTTATGAGGCATAGTGGGGTAAATCCATGCCTGAAGCGTAAGCCCCCTGACCAAATCTAACGTCTTGGAATCTGATATTTGCACCCATGATCCAGGAAATACTTCTTGCTGACGACCGGGATAAGTTCCATTGACATCCGCATCAATTTTTTCCTCGTTGTAACCCGGCCCATCAACGTTCTGATCTGCCTGAAGTAATCTCACTATTCCTACCTCAAAACTGGGTGCATCAGTGCTAATCATAAACTTGATTTTTTCGCCGGGCTGTACTGTGAATTTATCCGCGTATCCTGTTAGTCCAAATGACATGGAATCCTCCAAATACGATTAGAAATTGCCGAAGTCCTGGATTACAACAGCAAGCCGGATACATGTACCCGGACACTGGTTAACCAACCACAAAGATCAACTTAGACCTAATCGATCCTCGAAGTATTTACTTTGACGAGATATGAGATTGCTGAGCAACAACGTTACTGATTAGCCAGACTACAATTCACCGCACCTGCACAATTTCTTTCAACAAGATGAACAAACTCCGTCTAGGCCCTGACACAGACCTCATACAAATTCATTTGATGCATCTACGAACGCTTAACTAACGCAAAAACTCATAGCGGCAGGTGAAATTAGCCAATCCCAATTTCTCTCAAGTAATTACGAGTGCGTTTGGCTATTGGAAATGGCTTGTCAAACGGAGCAGGATACATATCTTGTTCAACCGTAGCCATTCCTTGAAAATTGACTTCCTGCAACACGTCTCTAAAAGCCTCGAAATCCACAGCGCCCATTGCGGGCTCGACAAACATGTCCATTGATACCGCCGTCGCCAAGGGTATGTTCTCAGACTGGACTTTTTCGCGAATTTCTAGGTCGACACTCTTCAAGTGCAGATAGGGTATACGTTCGTGGTGCTTACGCATAAAGCTCACTGGGTCACCACCACGGTATGCATGATGCCCGGTGTCTAAGCATATACCCACTTTTTCCGGATCAGTCTCCTGTAGAAATCTCTCTATTTGGTCTTCATACTCCACGTGCGTTTCTGCATGCGGATGAAAAACCATCTGTAGACCGAATTGGTTAGCCGCAATATCCGCAACCCTATTAGTCGTCTCAATCAGCCTTGTCCAACCTTCCTCCCCTAGTTCAGCCGGCAAGAGACTTTCACCAGTGACCAGATCCGAGTAAATGCCGTCAATTAGTATCAGATACTTAGCTCCAAGCGCCTGCAGCATCTCACCAGCTCCAAGCACTTGCCGCTCCAACTCTGGCCACGCCTTGGGGTCTTCAATGTGTTCCATGGCAAAAGTACCTGATACCTTGAGATCACGTTTTTCAAGTTCCCCGCGCAATATATCCAAATTAGTTGGCAAATATCCATACGGACCTAGTTCAATCCATTCATATCCCGCATCCGCCACTTCATCTAAGAACCGCTTCCATGGGGTTTGTTTATCATCACTCGGAAACCACACACCCCATGAGTCTGGCGCACTACCAATAATCACATTCATGATACCTCTCCTTAAATCAGTCTGGTCGCAGGGAACAAATTATTACCCAACAAAAAAGTTGTATATGTTAGTCCTCGCATAATCTAATAGTAGAATCGTTGGAGCTTACCACGTTCCTCTTCGTACGCTGCACGCAACTCTTGCGTAACCGGATCATTGGTTACCTCCGCAGCTTCCACGTCCCACCAAACATCCGATCCGGGCTGATAGCGATACTTCTCTGTCTCTACAACAATGACGCACGTCTGCGTATCCTCACGCGCCTCTAGAAGTGCTGCCCTTATTTCATCTTCAGTGCTTGCCTTTATAGCGCGGGCGCCCATGCTTTCAGCATTCTTTGCGAAATCTATCTCGATGAAATCACCCTCGAGCTTGTTGGCCTTGGGGTCACGTGTCCTAAATTCATTTGCAAAGCTACGGCCAGTACGTCCGCGCTGCAACCGATGGATGGATTGAAAACCATGGTTCTCCGAAAGAACCAGTGTGATTTTACGTCCCTCTTGCACAGCTGTAATTAACTCCATAGGGTTCAAGATATATGTTCCATCCCCAATAAACACCACTACCTGACCTTCAGGATTAGCCATGCGCACACCCAGGCCAGCAGGTATCTCGTACCCCATGCACGAGTTCCCGAATTCGAGATGACAATGCCGACCACCTGTTGCATCCCACAGTTGATGTAAGTCTCCAGGGGGCGTACCAGCTGCACAAATAATGGTATCACCTTCAACTGCCTGGTCATTAATAATTCGAATCAACTGCTGTTGACTGATAAGCTCATTGGGATGCTGCACATAAACATCTGTCTGAAGCTGATTATCCCAATCCTTTCTTGCCTGAGACACAGCATCAACATAGTTAGAATTGGCCGTCAAGCCAGCCTTCTTCGCAGCAGCGGTCAATGCGAGAAGTCCCTCACGCGCATCTGCGACAATCGGTAAAGCACCAAGCTTATAAGCGTCGTGTCCGCTAACATTGATGTGCATAAACCTCACATTGGGATCTTGAAATAGAGAATGTGACCCAGTAGTAAAGTCAATTAATCTAGTGCCAACACAAATTACTAAGTCTGCCTCTGCCGCCACCTTCCCAGCAAGTGGAGTACCGGTGACACCCAATCCACTCAATAGAAGAGGTGAATCATTTTGAATTGCACCACGCCCTGCAAAAGTCTCTCCCACTGGAATACCAAATTCATTAGAAAATGTTTCCAGTTCCTGGCGCGCCTGCGAATACAACACACCACCACCAGCAATGATAAGCGGGCGCTGTGATTTCTCGAGGAGCTCAACAGCCTCCGCAATCCGCTGCGGAGATGGGAGACGTCGATCAATTCGCCACGTGCGCTCCTCAAAGAAGCTCTGTGGAAAGTCATAAGCGTGCATCTGAACATCCTGCGGCAAAGCTATAGTTGCCGGTCCTGCCTCGACAGGATCCACTAGAACACGCATCGCTTCTGGGAGCGCAGTCAACAGCTGCTCCGGGCGCGATATCCTGTCAAAACGACGGCTTACGGGTCTGAAACAATCATTTACACTCATATCAGCTGAGATAACATGCTCGAGCTGCTGTAGCACAGGACCCTGGTGCCGGCCTACGTAATAATCTGCCGGCAGCAATAGCACCGGCATTCGATTGATCAGTGCCGTAGCAGCACCAGTGATCATATTTGTAGCACCTGGACCAATCGACGAGCTGCAAGCCAATGTCGACAAGCGTAGATTTGCTTTTGCGTATGCTATAGCGGTATGCACCATTGATTGCTCATTGCGCGTTTGGTAAAACGGCAAGTCTTCACCATATTCAAATAGTGCCTGTCCCAATCCAGCAACTTGCCCATGACCATAAATCCCGAAAGCAGCCGGAATAAGCCTCTGTCGAAGCCCATCAAGCTCACTATATTGTACTTGCAGATATTTAACTACCGCCTGGGCAACCGTCAAACGCAGTGTCTTCTGGTGTATTGATGCTGACATAATAGGACCTCCTCAAGTAATAAGATTATTGGTATGTGAAACGAAAAATTAAACGATAATATCCTGCTATATGTTGATAAACTTCTTTATTAACCTCTAATGCCACGACCTCATCCTAAATATTGTAACCTCTATGAAATAATTTCTCCCTCATGAAGAAAGGGGTCAGCTGAATGCCAAGGAGTAATGCCGTCATCAGATAGTATCGGTTCGGCACTAAATTGTACAAGAAGTGCACGGCGTTTTGAATGAGATATATTGTCACCGCTTCGGTGTAAGACATTACTAGCAAAAACGGCCACACTACCCGCAGGAAGAACTACGGCAATTCCAGGGTCACTCCCCTCATAACCCACTTTTTCCATCTCACCATCATTACGGTCATGCTCAACAAGCTCTTTTGTTCCCGCCCGAGAATAAGGCAAAACATATATTGTGCCATTTTCCTCGTTCACAGCATCCAGAGCACACCACACGCTCACATAGGGTAGTCGGTGAGGCGGCACATAAGCACCATCTTGATGCCAAGAAAATGATGCTCCCCCATGCGGGAATTTCACCACAAATTCCTCAAAATGGAAGTACGCATTTGAACCAACAGTCGCCAAACATATCTCAGCCATCAATGGGCTGTTAATGAATTCAGCTAGATTTGGATGCTCGTCGTGGCGCTGCTCCAGAAAATAGCGGCTATTCTTTATGTTTAAAACACTAGTCTGAATTTGCTTTCCTTCAGCAGTAACCCGAGTGTACAACTCCCCTGCATGACTCGCTCTTTCTTCTGGTTCATCCATACGTTTCGACGTATTGAATTCTTCTATACAATATTCACAAACATCACAGAGAGATTGCAGCACAGTTTCCCCAATAACTTGTGGCAGCAAAAAATATCCCTCCTGAACAAATTGTCTTTTATTCTCCTCCGAAATCAGAACCACCTCAACTCCTCTTGAAATCCGCTTGACTCAGCCACTAGATCTGGCTTGAATATCTCTCCCTCTCTGGAAACTCTTTCACAAATAATGAACATCTCGTATCCCTATACGCATTTTTCAATGCCTGGCACTACCAAGAACAGCATGTACGACGTTTTGAAATATTGCATCAGAACAAGGTGATAAGATTGGATGCTTTCCAGACAAAGCCACCTCGCTAAGCGCCATTACCTTCAAAAACGTACTTGCTAATTTTTCTCCTAATAGCAAACCGGGACATTCAAAGAATAAGAGATACTACTTCTACGACACCAGTTTCAAGCAAGTGCAATTTACCACAAAACGGCAGACCATGTCAAGTTTCTTGATTGTTGTAGATAGTAGTTTTACGGTATAACCTGCCATAACTAAATAAAGTGCGCCAACACCTTATCCATAAACAACTTCATATCATCTGTATCGGGAAAATTAGGGAACATTACTTGAAACAAATCAAAACCCATTTCTATAAACTCCTCTAGTTGATCTATTATAGATACAGGGTCACCGATAAGCGCCCAGTCCCACGGATTGCATTTCTCAGCATTAGTTTTAGCCACCTGATACGAATTATTGACAATAACAGGTAAGTACATTGTCTTGCGAATAGTAGTACTGTCTCGACCAACTAAATTACAATGCTCCTCCAGAACTGACAGTTTCTTACGGATTGTTTCAGGATTACTTCCAGGCATAACATTCCACCAATCCGCATACTCCGCAACTACACGCAAAGTGTACTTTTCACCCATACCACCTACCATTATCGGAGGAATAGGGTCCGGTGCCGGCACACATTGAATGCCATGTACATTATAAAATTGGCCCTCGAAGTTAGCCGGGCTTTCTTTCCAAACAGTGCGTATAACCTGAATGCCCTCAGCAAGCATGCCAATTCGTTGCGGAGCATTTGCAAAATCATATCCATATGCTGTGTATTCTGGCTCATGCCAACCCGCACCATACCCAAGAACAAAACGTCCTGAGCTCAAGTATTGAAGGCTTGCCGCCATCTTGGCCATAAGTGCGGGATTACGAAAAGAATTAGCAAGAACAATGGTCCCTAATTTGAATTCAGGATGTTGGGCCGCTAACCAGGTCAACAATGTCCAACATTCAAGCCGAAGTTTACCCTCAAACATTAGATGATCCGAAACCCACACCGAGCTAAAGCCTCGTGAAGCAATTCTCAGGGCGGACGTCAAATCACTTGGAAAAGTGCGTGGGTCTATTCTCTCGAAGTCCCTATCACCAACTGGCGGACTATAACCAAAGTCAATACTCATTGGACTGAGACTGCCTTGGGTTCACTTAAGATTCCAACGCGGTTTCACTCCTGGGTTCACGTAAGACCTCGGCCAAGATCCATGCGACAAATCAACAGCAGTCTCTACTGACAACTGCCAAAAATCTGGGACTGTAGTATCTGCATAACCTGCCGTATGCGGAGTAAGCACAACGTTGTCTAGCTTGAAAAGAGGATTACCAGGATCAGTAGGTTCTTGCTCGAAAACATCCAACCCGGCCGCAGCTATCCATTTTTCT
>Ga0310344_10001114_pt1 | contig 20901 bp, 22 predicted proteins | sample HC15DNA20200_MG_FD_203801 | JGI IMG/M metagenome (GOLD analysis project Ga0310344, IMG submission 203801) | Marine microbial communities from station ALOHA, North Pacific Subtropical Gyre - HC15-DNA-20-200_MG | ecosystem: Environmental > Aquatic > Marine > Oceanic | place: Pacific Ocean: North... | reverse complement strand
CCTTGTAGTAATAAAAAAAACGAAATTAAGCATTAAATTAAACTGGATGAGTTTCTAACTCTCCATGATGTTCGTCATCGTGATCATGACCTTCTAATGAACCAGCAATATAAATCATTGTTAAAAGAACAAAAACAAATGTTTGTATGAAACTACCAAAAATAATAAACATCTGCATAGCCCAAGGTATAGGTAAAAGAACTTGAAAACAAAGTAGCATTAAAACTCCAAGAACGAGTTCTTCACCTGTAATATTTCCAAAAAGTCTGAGTGTTAGAGACAGCGGTCGAGCTAAATGGGAAATTATTTCTATAGGAACCATAAGAGGTGCTAGCCACATTATTGGTCCAGTGAAATGTTTTAAATATGCCCATCCACTTTTTTGAAATCCAACATAATGAGTTGCAAGAAAGACAGTAAGTGCACAACCTAAATTAGTATTGATATTGCTAGTAGGAGCCATGAAGCCAGGTAGAATTCCAATCAGATTTGATAAGAAGATATATATTCCTAAAGCAAGAACTAAAGGAAAGTATTTTTTGCCTTCTTCACCAAGTGGTCCTTCCATAAAACTAAAAACTGCATCAAAGAGAGTTTCTAAAACATTTTGTTTTCCCATAGGTATTACTTGCAATGCTCTCGTAGTAAGAAAAGACACCAAGAGTACGACTACCATCACTGTCCATGTATAAGTAACGTTTGGAAAATCAGCGAGAGCAGGAAAGATGTCTATGTACAAAAAGGGGTGAAATTTTTCCATTGTCGATTAAGCCTTTCTGAGATTTCTAGATTTTAACGTTTCAGTTATTCCGAATATGAAAAATGATAAGATTGGTATAGACAATCCAAATACAATGAAAATTACAGAAAGTTCTAAAACACTTACTCCAATCCATATGCATGAAAGAAGTAAAAGGAACCTCATTGTGTATAGAAAATGAATAGCAATTTTTCTTTGATTCATTTTTTTTTCAATTAAACGCATGAAATATATATCCATACATTTTATATTTAATAGTGATAGAAACCCAAAAGTGAAAAGAGAAATGAAATCTTTGAGAGAAAAAAAGCAAAGTGTAATTAATGAAGTTGTTGCAAGCAAAACAATACACATAAAAGAAATCTTTTGTACGGTTTGCTTTGAGTCTGAATTTGATACAGTTAATTCAGTCAATTATTTTCCACTCCTAAGTATTTCTCGAAAAGCAGATACAAAACCCAAAATAAGACCAATAACCATGATCCAAGGATATGATGAAAATAAGTAATCTAAACCGTAACCCATCCCAGCACCTACAAGCGGAGCAGTAACAAAATTCCACCCCAATGAAGCAGCTCTTAATTGTTTGAAGCTACTTTTCAATTTATTCTCTTTAAACCGATTGAAAAAGGGCAACGAAAATTATTTAAAAACGGTTGATAAAAGGGCGAAATCATAAATTACTCTAACGATCGAAAAACTAGCAATACGAATGTTAAGTGTCAAGACCAAAAGTTGAATAAAAATTATGTCTCTTTCGGATTGAATTTGTTAATATTTAAGTGCAAGATTCATCCTGTTTATATAATTCTAAAAAATTATGTTTTTTGTCGTCTTGCTTCTGATTTTCTGAACTTTTCAGTTTTATAGGATTTTGTGTATGAAAAAAAAGAAATATGTAGTCTCGACTAATAAAAAAGTTAGGAAACCTTGGGGAGGAAGATTTTCTGGTTCTGTAAATTCTTTCGTAGAAGGTTTTACAGAAAGTGTATCCTTCGACCATAGATTGGCTGAATTTGATATAGAAGGTTCTATTGCACATGCAGAGATGTTGGGAGAGAAAAAGATTATTTCTCGCAATGACTCTAGAAAAATTGTCCAAGGATTAAAAAGTATTTTGTCAGATATTATTTCTGGGAAATTTTACTTTGACCCGAGACTTGAAGATGTCCATATGAATATAGAAGCCGAACTTATTGATAAAATTGGCCCTGTGGGCGGTAAACTTCATACTGCTAGAAGTAGAAACGACCAAGTTTCTACTTCTCTGAGATTATGGTTGAGAAATCAAATAGATGAAATTCAGATAGCAATCAAAGAAATGCGAGTTTGTCTTGTCTCTCAATCTGAAAAAAATATTGAAGTCTTAGTTCCTGGTTATACCCATTTGCAAAGAGCACAACCTGTTTTTCTTTCACATCATCTAATGGCTTATACGCAAATGTTTAATAGAGACTATGAAAGATTTTCTGAAGTTAGGAAAAGAGTTAATATCCTTCCTCTTGGTTCTGGTGCTTTGGCGGGTACCAGTCATCCTATTGATAGAGAACTCGTTTCTAAAAAACTTAATTTCGACTCTGTTTCTATTAATAGTATTGATGCAGTTAGTGATAGAGATTTTGTAATTGAGTTCGTATCAGCTGTATCAATTACAATGATGCATCTTAGTCGTCTAAGTGAAGAGATCGTCCTTTGGGCTAGCGAAGAATTTGGTTTTATTAATTTGCCTGATGCTTTTGCAACTGGTAGTTCATTGATGCCGCAGAAGAAGAATCCAGACGTTGCTGAACTAGTGAGAGGGAAAAGTGCTAGGACATATGGGAATCTTATTTCTTTGTTGGCAATGATGAAAGGTTTGCCGCTCGCATATAATAGGGACATGCAAGAGGATAAAGAACAAATTTTTGATGCTTCAGACACACTTCACTCATCTTTGACAGTTATGTACTTATTGCTGGGCTCATTGAATTTTAATAAGAAGAGGATGTCCAAAGCAGTAAATGAAAGTTATATGACTGCTACAGATATTGCAGATGCAATGGTTAGACGAGGGATTCCTTTCAGGGATGCTCATGAATCTGCAGGAAAGATTGTTTTGTATGCTATAGAGAATGAAATTCCCTTTAATGAATTAGTACTAGCAGATTTAAAGGAATTTGTTCCAAACGTCATGCGCTCAGATATAGAAGAGGCTTCAGTCGAAAGGTCTATTGCGCAGAGAAATAGTAAAGGGGGTTCCTCTTTGGCAAGTGTGAAGAAGCAGATAAGAAGAGAAAAGAAAAAGCTTGGAGGTATTCTTTGATCAAAAAATCATCTTTAACTCTTTTTTTTTCTATAATTTTTCTTTTTATTACTCTGGTTGGTTGTGGAGTTAAAGGTCCTCCTAAAGCGCCGCTAGAAAATATATCTAAAAATATTCCAACAAGGAGATAAATATTCAATGAATGAAGATTTTAGTTATGTTGGGGGAGAATTATGTGCTGAACAGGTAACAATTACTGATTTAGTTAAGGAGTATGGAACTCCTCTATATGTCTACAGTCATTCTGCGCTTGCACGGCAATTTAATAGTTTCAGAAATGCTTTTTCCTCTATCCCTCATTTAATTTGTTTTGCTATGAAGAGTAATTCAAATATTGCAATTTTACGACTATTCTCAGAAATGGGTGGGGGATTGGATATTGTTTCAGGTGGAGAGCTTTACAGGGCAGTTAAAGCAGGTGTCCCAGGGGAAAGAATTGTGTTTGCGGGTGTGGGTAAGTCGGATGAAGAAATTGAGTATGCTTTGAGTAAAGATGTATTGATGTTTAATGTGGAAAGTGAAGAAGAGATGTATAACATTAACAAAGTAGCTCAAAAAAATAATAAGATTGCCCGTGTAGCATTACGTGTAAATCCAAACGTAGATCCTAAAACTCATCCTTATATATCCACTGGTTTGAAAAAAAGTAAATTCGGAATAGATATCACAAAAGCGAAGGAGGAGTATGCAAGAGCTGCTAATTTCACTTCTTTAGAACTATCTGGTGTGCATTGCCATATAGGAAGCCAGATAACTACTACTTCTCCTTTTGCTGATGCAGTTGAAAAAGTAGTAGAACTCGTCACTTCTTTGAGAGGAGATGGTCATGAAATTCGTTTTCTGAATCTTGGTGGTGGTTTAGGAATTTCTTATAACGATGAAGTTCCACCACATCCAGATGAATATTCTCAAGCGATAGTACCATTAATAAAAGATTTGAATTGCAAAATAATTTTTGAGCCTGGTAGATTTATTTCTGGTAATGCTGGCATTTTGATTACAAAGGTTTTGTATAAAAAAGAAAATCCTGAAAAACGATTTGTAATTGTAGATGCAGGAATGAATGATCTCATTCGTCCTAGTTTATATGAAGCTTTTCAGGAAATTTTGCCTGTAGAAGAAAAACTTTTGGAAACTTCTAGATATGTATCTGATTTAGTAGGTCCAATTTGCGAAAGTGGAGATTATCTCGCAAAGGACAGGGAATTGCCCGAACTCTCAAGGGGCAATTTAGTTGCTGTAATGAGTTCTGGTGCATATGGGTTTACTATGGCCTCAAATTATAATTCCCGTCCTAGGCCACCTGAGTTGTTAGTGAAAGAGAAAGAGTCTTTTTTAATTAGAGAAAGAGAGTCTTACGAAGATTTGATTAAAGGGGAGAAAATCCCACCTTTCCTCATGTCTAAGGAATAAAAATGTCTAAAAATATTAAATTTATGAAATTAAGTGGTAGTGGAAATGATTTTATATTTATTGAAAACTTTGAAAATCAATTCAAGGAAAAATCAATGCCTGATTTTGTAAAATCAGTCTGTAGAAGGGGGCTGTCCGTAGGTGCAGATGGTCTTATGTTTATTCAATCTAGTGATAAAGCAGATTTTAAATGGCGTTTTTTTAATTCTGATGGCAGCGAGGGTGAAATGTGTGGAAATGGGGGACGCTGTGCAATACGTTTTGCTAAAGAAATAGGTTTGATTTCGGAAGAAGGATCTTTTGAAACTATTGCGGGAGTTTTAGATGCTTCAATTGATGGAAATCGTGTGAAGGTAAGGATGACAAAACCGCACAGTTTCACACAAACAACGAAGATCGTTTTAGGAGATCAGGAAGTATTATTAGATAGTATTAATACTGGTGTTCCACATGCGATTCTATATACAAAAGATCTTGATTCTATAGATGTTTTAAATGATGGAAGAGAGATTCGGAATCATACTGTATACAAACCAGATGGAACTAATGTTAATTTTGTGAGAGTTGTTGATAGGAATAACCTTCAAATAAGAACTTACGAAAGAGGAGTTGAAGATGAGACTCTAGCTTGCGGCACTGGTGCTGTAGCATCGTCACTGATGGCTTCTGCACGAAATCTTGTTGAATCTCCAGTGAACGTGCAGGTTAGAAGTGGAGAGTCTCTGGTAATTTACTTCAAAGGGAATCCTGAAAATACCAGTGATGTATATATGGAAGGCGATACTAGGTTAGTTTATACAGGCGAAATCAGGACAGACGCGTTCGCATAGAAATTTCTAATTGTAAAGGTTGTAAAAAATGAATGAGTTTGATTTGGCTGTTACCGACAAACTATTATCTACTACCAGAGCTGTTAGAAAACGACTTGATTTTGAAAAGAAAGTCGATTTGAAAGTGATAAATGACTGCTTAAGACTTGCTATTCAAGCTCCTACTGGTTCCAATAAACAAGGTTGGAGATGGATAGTTGTAACTGATCAGGAAGTAAAAAAAAGTTTAGCCGATATTTACAGAAGGGGAAATAGCCATTATTTAGAATCAGGTAAAATTAATGCGTCAAATGAAGGAGAAATACAAAATGAACGCGTTTTTGATTCGGCTATTTATCTTGCGGAGAATTTTGAAAGAGTTCCAGTATTAGTAGTTCCATGTATAGAAGTTAAAGTGCCTGTCAATATGAAAAAGACTCTTTCCTCTGCTTTGTATGGGTCTATCATTCCGGCAATATGGAGTTTTCAGTTGGCTCTTCGTTCGCGTGAACTAGGTTCTGTATATACTACTCCACATTTAGAAGAACCAATAAAGGAAATTTTGCAAATTCCAGAAGACTTTATTCCAGTTGCTTTTATTCCAGTTGCCCATACAATTGGAAAAAAGTTTCAACCTGCAAAAAGGAAACCTTTAGAAGACGTAATTTTTAAAAATATTTGGAACAATACCTAATATTATTTTTGATTTCATGAGGATCTTGATGTGTCTAAAAGAGTTGTAGTTTCTGGTGCTGGTGGCAGGATGGGGCAGAGTATTGTTTCTCAAGTTGTTAAAGATGAAGTATTAACTCTTTCTGGTGGTTTGGAACATCCCGGGTTCTCTAGCCTTGGTTCCGATGTCGGTGTTTTTGCAGGGGTGGGGGAACTTAAAGTTTTATTCGAGTCAGATCCTGAGAGTATGGATGGGGATGTTTTGATTTCATTTGCTACGCCTGAAGCAACATTAGAACATGCAAAATTTGCTTCTGAAAAAGGTTTGGCTTTAGTTATTGGAACGACAGGTCTTAATGACTTACAACGAGGAGAAATTAGTCAAATCGCAAAAAAAGTTCCTTGTGTCTTTGCTCCTAACATGAGTGTTGGTGTGAATGTCCTTTTTAGGCTTATCAAGGATGCTGCAACACTACTCGGCAGCAATTATGATATTGAATTAATGGAAATTCACCATGATCAGAAGGTAGATTCTCCTTCTGGGACAGCCGTCAGAATGGGAGAAATATTATCTGAGACTATAGGGAAGGCTTATCCGGAAGATATAGTTTTTCATAGAGAAGGTATTATAGGTAAACGCGTGCCTGGATCTATTGGTATCCAGACTTTAAGAGGTGGTGATGTCCCAGGCGAACATACAGCATTTTTCTTTGGTTCAGGAGAAAGAATAGAAATTACACACAGAGCTGGGAATCGAGATAATTTTGCTGCAGGGGCAGTAAGAGCTGCAAGTTGGGTTGTGGACCAAGCTCCAGGATTATATGGAATGAATGAAGTCCTTGGAATAAAAGAATAAAATATTTAAGTGAAATGTGAATAAAATTGAGAAAAGTAGAGACGGTGTTGAGTATATAAAGTCAAAAACCGGCAGAGTCTTGGCTATGGTAATATGTGAAGATTTCGAGGATTATGAAATTCCCCCTCCATTTTTTAATAGTGATTCTGAAAAAGAGCATTTAGCTAAGGCTTTTTCAGGTCAAGATTTCAAATCTGAAAGAAAGACGAAGGCTCATGTCACGGGTGATCAATTACCTTTGAAAATAGTTTTGCTCAATCGAAGTCCAGGTTCTGTCGTCCACCACCACTATCATTTAGTTACGGAACGCGCAAATAATGACACTCATCATCAGATAATGATTTGTAGGAGTGGTTCGATGAAGATAGGTATTTATTCTAAAGAATGAGAATTCGCTGGTGATGCTATTTTGAATTCTGGTGATTTAATACTTATGTATGAGGGTCACAGCATAGAATTTCTTGAAGAAAACACGAAAGTAAAAGAAGGTCTATTTCCTGAGACTGATGAAGCAGATAAAGTAGATTTTTAACTTTCTGTGAGGCCAATCTCTCTTGCAAATAATTTTGCAGCTTTTTTATATGACAACTGATGTTCTGAAGTAGGCTTTACGGGTCTATGGTATCTTCCTAGAAAACGATTTTTTGAAGACCATATTTCTCTGACTAGTAAAACAGAGTCGAGTTTTCCGTCACTTTTTTCATCAGTGTAAATGTAGTAGAACTGACTGTTCTGATTAGTTAATTTCCCAAAATAAGCTTCGCCACGGTGGTAAATCTTCTTTTTGAATTCTCCAGATGGTATGATGAATGAGAGATTTCTATTTCCGAAAATAGAATCAACAACTTTTGCTTTGTATGTTTTTCCATTTATTTTTTTGAAAATAGTAAAGGTGTTTTCTGCTATTTTAGGTTTTGTCTGGCTGAGTGCAAACGAAGAAATCTTTCCATATACGGATTTATTGAAATTTTTAGAAAGGTTATTGGATAATCCATAAATAAAAAGAAGGAGTACTGCAGCTATTGAAATAATTGGTAACCGAAGAATAGAAGTCTTTGAATAGAGAACAGAAAGTCCTCTGTTAACAGCGACGTCTTCTCGCATCTCAGAGATAGATTGATACATATCTTCTTCTGACAGATCTATTGGATCGGGTTTCCATTCAGGTTCAGGTTCTTTAGCCGGAGCCTTTGAAGCTGGAGTAGAAGATGACGCTGAAGTTGAGGCAGCAACCGGTGCAGCAGTAAAAAAATCAGCGTTAATTTTTGTGAAACTAGACCATTTTGCAGGAAGATCTCCTTCAGCGAAAATAGCATCAACAGGACAGGCAGGTACACAAGCCGCACAGTCTATACATTCTACTGGGTCTATAAATAGTTGATTATCAGAACCGTCTTCAGACTCGTGAATACAATCAACAGGACATACGTCTACACAAGCCGTATCTTTCGTGTCTACACATGGTTCTGCAATTACATGTACCATTAAGCAAAATCCTTTGGTTAGGCGGTACAAAACTAAACACTCAATACATTAATATCTTAAGTTTTATTTAATAGCAATACTATTTTTAAAATTTAGTTTTTCCTTTTTTATTCTAAACTTGTTAATTTATATTCAAGTTTGTTGAGCTTTTTCTAAAGTTGAATGATAATCGGGTTTCAATCAACTTAATTTTAATAGGTTATTTTAGGAGGTCGTTCTTTAAATGGATATTAAACTTGCTGAACGGTTGGGCAATTTGCCACCTTATCTTTTTGCAGAGATAGATCGAATGAAAGCTGAAGCTGCTAATGATGGAAAAGATATTATAAGTCTAGGAATAGGAGATCCTGATTTGCCTACTCCAGATCATATTATCAATGAACTTGATATCGCTTCTAGAAAAGTTGAAAACCATCAATACCCTTCATATATAGGAATGAAGAGTTTTAGAGAAGCGTGCGGAGAATGGTATGAAAGTAGATTTGGTGTTGGACTAGATCCTAATTCGGAAGTTCTTACTTTAATTGGTTCCAAAGAAGGTATTGCTCATATTCCTTTAGCTTTTGTAAATCCAGGAGACTATGTGCTTGTTCCTGATCCGGCTTATCCTGTATATGAGGTTGCAACATATTTCGCTGATGGGAAAGTTCATTTTATTCCATTATTGGAAGAGAATGGATTTCTTCCCGTTTTGGAAGATATCCCGAGTGATATTGCAAAAGCATCGAAGATAATTTTTGTTAATTATCCTAATAATCCTACTGCAGCATGTGCAGATATAAATTTTTATAATAAGTTAGTTGAATTTGCGCAAAATCATGATGTCATAGTATGCAGTGACAATGCTTATTCTGAAATGTATTTTGATGGTGTTCCACCTCTTAGTTTTTTAAATGCTGAGGGAGCAAAAGAGGTTGGAATAGAGTTTCATTCTCTTTCTAAGACTTATAATATGACAGGTTGGAGGATAGCTTGTGCTGTTGGGAATCCAGACGTTTTAGCAGGTCTGGGGTCTATAAAAACTAACGTTGATTCTGGAGCATTTCAAGGAATTCAAGAGGCTGGTATTCGTGCGATTACTTCCGACCAGACTTGTGTTGCTGAAATGCGGACTGTTTATGAAAAAAGAAGAGATGTCGCCTACAATGCTTTAAAAGAACTTAATTTGGAAGTAAATAATCCTCAGGCTACTTTTTATATGTGGATTAGTTGTCCAGAAGGTTATACTTCTACAGAATTCACTGCTCATATTCTTAAGAACACTGGGGTTGTAACAACTCCCGGAGTTGGATTTGGTCCTCATGGAGAAGGTTATATACGTATGGCCTTAACTGTTCCTGAAGACAGACTTTTAGAGGCATTTGATAGAATAAAGAAATTAGGTTTTTGATACAAAATAATTCTGTTTTTATTGGCCTGGGATCAAACGTTGGGGATCGTATGGCTGAAATCAATAAAGCTATAGAATTTTTATCAAATGATAAATTCTTGAATTTTCTTTCAATTTCCTCTTTTTATGAGACTGAGCCTGTTGGAGTAGAACCACAGCCAGCTTTTCTCAATGCTGTGGCGGAATTTTCTTGTTTGTATACTTCAGGTCAACTCTTGAATTTTATTCTTGAAATAGAAAAAAGAATGGGTAGAGTCAGAGTGGCAAAAGGGGCTCCTAGAAATATTGATCTAGATATTCTTCTTTTTGGGTCATACGTAATAGAAACCTCATCTTTAAAAATTCCTCATCCAAGAATGCATGAAAGACGTTTCGTTCTTGAGCCTTTGGCAGAGATAGCTCCAAGTGTTTCTCATCCGGTTTTAGGTAAGACAGTAAATGAATTGCTCGAATTTATTTCCAGAAATAATTTTTGGGTGAAAAAAATAGATGGTGATTCTAGACCTTATCTATGAAATAATTTAATTGTTAATTACAAATTTTAATTCTTTTAATTTTTTAAATCTTTTGTATGAAATTGGGCAAGTTTGAAAATGCAATTTATCTCATCTACAGAAGAAATGCATTTATTGTGTCTAGACCTCAAGAAAAAACCATTTAATGTAGGTCTAGTTCCAACTATGGGTGCTCTCCATGATGGTCATAAGAGTTTGATTAAAAAATCGGTAGAAGATAATGAAATAACTTTAGTTAGTATTTTCTTGAATCCTGCACAATTTAATTCTGACATCGATTTAAAGACCTATCCTAAGACGATAGAAGATGATTCTGAATTATGTGACTCTCTTAATGTAGATTTTTTGTTTGTTCCTAATGCTGAACAAATTTATCCCTCTGGTTATTCAACTTGGGTTAATGTTGAAGGTATTTCGGATAAACTTTGTGGATTAGAGAGACCTGGGCATTTTAAAGGTGTTTCTACAGTTGTGATGAAATTGTTGATGATATGTGATCCCGACTTCGCATATTTTGGAGAAAAAGATTTTCAGCAGTTTTTAATTATTCAAAAAATGTGTTCTGACTTGTCACTAGATACTGAAATCGTTTTATGCCCAATTATTCGAGAGAAGGATGGACTTGCATTAAGTAGCAGGAATGTGCATTTGAATCGAGAAGATAGAAAGCTTGCTGGTTTAATTGTAAAAGCAATGAAAGAAGTTGAACTATCCTTTCATGAAGGTGAGAGAGACTGTTTTAAATTAACCCAAAAAGCTGAAGAATTACTTGATGTTCAAAATTTAAATATAGAATATATAGACATTGTTAATTCTGAAAATTTAGAAAGTCTGAAAGAAATTGAGGATATTGGTCGTATTATGATAGCAGTTGAAATAGGTTCAGTAAGACTAATAGACAATTTGTGTTTGGAACTTTAAAATGATTTATTTGAAGAGTTTCTTAGTCTCCTCAGTAATTCTGATTATATTTTTCTCCCTAGTTTGTGATTTGTCTGCACTGGATTTTAAGGTTAAAGAAAGAGAAAAAATCGAGAAGTCTTTTGTTCTAGGTTTGAAGCTATTTAAAGATGAATTGTATATTCCGGCTACTGAAGTTTTTACTGAATTCCTAATCAATAATAAAGATAATTCAAAGAAAATTCTTGCGAGATTTTTACTTGCTGAGTCTTTTAGAAATATAGGGAAATTTGAATTAGCAAAAAAAAATCTGCAATTTGTTTTAGCCAAGAAGAAGAAAACTTCAGAAGTCCTTTATCTCAAGTCATATATACGACTTGGAGAAATTCATGATTTACAAGGTAATACATTAAAAGCAAGTGTGAATTATGAAAATGCTTTTGATTATTTCAATAAAATTAAATCAAAAGATATTTTGTATTTATCTCCTCTAATAAAAAAGAATTTTCTCCGAGCCTCATTTGCAAGATATGCAAAAGAAGATTGCCAAAGAGCTATTGGAAATTTCAAGAAACTTGAAAAAAATTCCGACTGGAAGAGCTCTCTACTTGAAAAAGATTATAATAAATATCTATTTGTGAAAGGAGATTGTGCTCTTAAGTTGGATAATTTTGAAATGTCGAAATTATATTTTGCAAAAATATTAAAGTCTAAAACAAGTTTAGATATCCGAGAACAGACTATGTTTCGTCTTGCAATATCTCTGGATGGATTGAAAGAAACACAGAAATCTTTTTTGATTTATCTTGAAATTGCAAATCAAAAAAATGTTAGAAATTTCGAAGGATTTATTTTTTCTTTATGGCGTTTATCAGAAATTTCTGAAGAAAGAATGAAATGGAAGGACTCCATCAAATATCTAAAATTACTAAGAATAAGGATAGAAGAAAAGAGAGTTGATAAAGATGGAAGATTTTCTGATTTTTATGGTTTATCCCAAATACGGATTAAAGAAATTAAAAATTTTTTGCATTTGATTAAAGAGAGAAAATTGCAGGCAAAAATAGAGAAAGTGCTTTTTCAGAAAAAGGTTGTGGAGCGTAAAAAAAAGATTAGAGAAATTGAGAGTAAACATTTAAAAGAAATAAAAAAACGAGACAAAGAAGTATTGAACAAAAAAAAATCTTTTCGTGAAGCTCTTGTGAATTATAAAAACAAGGTTCGTAAATTAGAAGAAGAGTATCTCCGGAAGGTGGAATTAAGAAGTAAAAAAATTCGTGCATTGAGATTAGAAAATATCAGAAAAATTAAATCTTACAAGAAAAAAGTCCGCGAGTTAGAGCGAGAATATTTTCGTAAAGTAAAAAATAGAGAGAAGGATGTGAGTATCCTGAAAATAGAGAATGTGAAGAAGCTAGAAGCATACAAAAAGAAAGTTCGTCAGTTAGAGCAAAAGTATCTTCGTAAGGTAAAGGAGAGAGAGGAAAAGATACGTCTACAAGAGAAAGAGTATAGAAAAAAAGTGATTAATCGTAAAAAATTTATTCGTTCTAGAGAACCCTTGTTTAGGTAGTCAAATCAATGAATGTGAAAAGATATTTTATGAAAATTAGCTCTCTTTCTGTTATTTCAACTGTATTTTTTTTCTTTTCATTACTTTTGCCTTTAGAAATATTGAGTTTTGCTGAAAAAAAAACACAAAAAGAATTGGAACTAAAACTTCAAATACCATCAGTAACTATAAGCTGGAAAAATAGTTTGAAGATAGGAGGTGACAGGAAAGCGTTGGTTCCTCCCAAGAATGTTGAATTTTCATTTCATAATTTCTTAGTTAAACCAGAATTTCCTGATATTCAACTTCCGGATCGATTTTTGCCTTTAGAGTCAAAAGTAGATCTTGAGTTAGCATATACTGGATATGCTTGGTACTTAGATTTATTTGGTACTATGGAAGAGCTTTTTCAAACAGGAAGGGCATATCTTTACAAGAAATCTCCAGTAGAAGCTTTGTATTATTTTGAAAAAACGAAGAATAAAGCTGAAAAAAGTCAAAATACTCTTTATCTTTCAGCATCATTATTCTGGGGTTCTGAAGCTCTTCTAAAAATGAATAAATACGAAAAAGCAAATATATGGAGAAATCAACTTCTAAAAATCAAAGATACTGTATCTCTCCCTTATATCTCTTCTGTGAAATTTTCTTTGGCCTTGCAGGCCTGTAACAAGAAGAATTATTTCTTATGTTTGAAATTTGTAGAAGAAAGACATTGGGAAAAAAGTATTTATTCTAAGCATGCATCTTTTCTGAAGGCATGGGTTCTATATAAACAAAGACAATTTGCTGCAGCTAAAAATATTTGGATTTCTTTGAGTCGATATAAAAATGAATTTCAAATAAAATCTCTGATCAATGCAGGTATTGTTTCTGTTCAAGAAATAAAAAATTTCAATGAGTCTCTTATTTCTTTTGCAGAAGCAATAAAACTTTCACGCAAAAAAAAGAAAGTAAATTCTCTTTATGAGAGGTTATCCATATTCGGAAAAGCATGGAGCGAATTAAGTTTAGGAAAATATAAGGATGCATTAATTTCATTCAGATTATTGAAAAAAAAATATCCTAAACATCAATTCAAATCATCTATTCTGATCGGCGAGATTTATACGAAGTTACGTTTGTATAGAGAAGGAAATCTTCATATTAATGAAATCATTCATTCTGTTGAAAGTTCAAGTGAACTCTTGTCTGAATCTATTCAAATCGAAAACATTATACTTGAATTAGCTTGGGTATTATTTGAAAAAAAAGAATTTTCTAAAGCATTGCGCTACGCTATTAAGATAAGTCATCAAAGTCCATTGAGAAAAGTCTATCCTGTAGCTCTTATTTTAGAAGGATTATGTTCTTACGAAATGGGAGATTATGCTAAATCGTTTGGAATCCTAAAAAAAGCAAATGATCTGTTTCAATATAGAACTTTTCAGGGTGAAAAAAAACTAAAAAACATATCAAATTTATTCTTTTCCTTTTCTGCTATTTATTTAAAAGATTATAAATTGGCTGAACAAACTCTAAGAGATTTAGTTCAACAAAAAAATAGCAAATTAAGCTATGTACACTCCTTGGCCTCAGTTTGGCTTGGTGAAGTTTTGATTGAAAAAAAGGAGTATGGAAGTGCCGAAAGGCTCTTCTTAGATCTTCCTTCAAAGACTTCTTCTTATTGGCAAGCGCAAATGGGATTAGCATGGATCTATTTTTTACGTAAGGAATGGAAAAAATCTGCATCTTTATTTGAAAAGATTTTTTATTCTTCTCCATATGGAAAGTATGCATCTGAATCTCTTTTTCGTTCTGCAGAAGCGAGATTCAATTTTGGAGAGTACGACAAAGCGATTGATACTTTTGAACGTGTGGAAAAAAGATTTGATGGAACATTAGTATCTGAACGTGCACTTTATCAAAAGATCAAGTTGTTAATACAAAGAAATAAATTAAAGATGGCAGAATCTGCAATCTTAATATTTATGAAAAAACATTCTGAATCGGTTTTTCTTGACGAACTTATGTTCAGTTATGCATTGATCCCATTTAATAGACTCGATTTTACGATTTCCCTTAACAGATTAAAAAGTTTCATTAGGAAAAATCCTAATTCTAAATTTTTGCCTAAAGCATATTTAAAGATTGCGGATATACATTATAACCTTCGAGATTTTAGGAAAGCAGAAATTGCCTATTCGTTCATTGTACAAAAGTATCCCTCATATCCAGAAGCAAGGGAATCTGCATATAGTTATGCAATGACTAAGGCAAGAAGAAATAACTTTTCTCAGTTCTTGGTTCAAGCAAGACGATTTATAAAAACAGCTCCTAAAGATCTTCTTAGTATTGCCCTTTCTTTTCAAATTGCGGAAATATATTTTTCGCAAAGAAAATTAGAGTATGCATTTGAAGAATATTTGCAGATATTTGCAGAACATCCAAATTCTCCGTTTGCAGCGCAGGCGTTGTTTAGAATTTCAATGATACATCGTATGAATGGTAAAATTGACGCTTCTTTGAGTTCTTATGAAAGAGTTCTTATGAAATATCCTAAGCACACAATGCGTCCCGATGTTCTTTTTGCTTTAAGTGAAACGCTATTTAAAATTGGCAGATATACAGAATCTGAGAAATGGTTGAAACTCTTTTTATCTGAATTTTCTGAACATGAGTATGTTTCATTTGCAAGGTATTATTTAGGAATTTGTTATAAGAAGTTGGGCCAGACGTATAATTCAATAGAACAATTTTCGAAGGTAATTCAAGATACTACAAAAGTTAATGTGGAATTAAGGGTGAATTCAATACTTGAGCTTGGTAAAATTCTTATAAATGAAAAACAATTTGTTAGAGCAAAGAATATATTGTTGCCTGCATCAGAACTACAAAATCGAAGTATCTCTTCAAGAGCCAAATTTCTTCTAATACGTATCTTAGAAGAAGAAGGCAGTGGACGAATAGGGATTAGGTATTTAAATTTAGCTTATGAGTTTGCTGATGACAAAAGCATTGTTTGCAAATCATTGTTGAAGGCTTCGGCAATATATAAATCAAGAAAAGAATTTTCGACGGCTCAAAAAATTCTTGAAAAAATTGAACGTTCGGCTAATCTTGAAAAATGTAATAAGATAGCTATAAAAAAAAATAAACTTCTGTCAAATAAAATCAGAATTCATTGAGCAGAAAATACTCTAAGTTTAATAATTGAGAGGTGGCTGAAATGGGAACTTTTATGGACTTGCTTTGGAGCGGAGGTATTTTGATGATCCCTCTCTTTGTTTGTTCTGTTCTTTCTCTAGCAATAATTATTGAGAGAATTTTTGTTTTGAGAGAAAAGGAAATAGTGAAACTTGATATTGTAAGGAGTGTTAGAGAATTAGTTGTTCAAAAAAAGATTACGGAAGCTATAACTTTATGTGACAAAAATCCATCTTCAATAGGAAGAATAATACGCGAAGTTTTGAGAAGTGATGATAAGCAGAGGTTTATCCTTAAGGAAATAGGAGAAAATGCAGGTCGTCAAGAAGTTCCAGTTCTTGAAAAAAATTTACAAGCACTTGGTACAATTTCTGCTATTGCTCCTTTGTTAGGTTTGACAGGGACTGTATTTGGAATGATTAAAGTTTTTACTGTTATTAGTGAAAAAGGAATAGCACATCCTAGTCAACTTGCAAGTGGGATTAGTGAAGCTCTCGTTACAACAGCTACGGGTTTAGTTGTAGGCATTCCTGCATTAGTTTTTTTTAATTATTTTAGTGCCAGGATAGATAAATTTTTATTGCAAATTGAAAATCAAGTGGTCAAGCTAATTGAAGTTCTTGTAGGAGAGCAGTCTTGAAATTTCGTGATTACCGCCGCGTAAAAGCGCAGGCAGGACTAACTGCAATGATAGATATAATTTTTCTGTTGCTCATTTTCTTTGTTTTAAGTTCTTCGTTTGTTCTTCAGCCTGCTATTCAGATAAAATTGCCTAAAACATTGACTAGTCAGTTGCCTGTTAGAAAAGAAATTGTAGTTATTATTGCAAGAGATAACAGGGTTTTTATTAATAATAAGTTGACCAAATATACTGATATCTTTGCTCAATTCCAAAAAGAATCAAGGATACAGCCCAATGGAACAGTTGTGATACGCGCAGATAGGGATGTTTCTCACGGTTTTGTTGTTAAAGTGATGGATGTTGTGAAACAAGCAGGTTTTCCTAATCTTGCGATTGCAACAGAGCCGATTAAGTTAGAGGAATAATTCATTTGTTTTAAAGGTGTTTTATCATGACGTTAAGTTTTCTCTATGGAGTAGTTGGGTCGGTAGTTTTTCATGTTCTTTTTGTAGTTTTTGCTCCAGATGTTGTAATGCCTAAGATGAGTATGCCAGAATATAAGAAACATGAAGTTTCTTTTATTAATAGACATTTACAATTGCCTAACGCATTAATTCATAAGCCAGTCCCTGAAGTTCCAAAGCCTAAGTTTCTACCTATTGTAAAAAAATTTAAAATCCCTAAGAGACCTAACTTGTTAGATCCAAATTCTTTGCCAAAGGTCCGCCCACCTAAATTACCTTTGAGGCCTACTTTAGCTAACGTCGAAAGTATCCCAACTGTTAAACGACCTGAAATTCCTTCAAAGCCCAGCAATCCAAAATCTTTGCCTGAAATTCCTCTGCCTAAATATCCTTCTGAGATTGTTTCTATGAAGAGTTTTCCTAAGGTTCCGTTACCTAAAAGAAACTTCGGGAACGAAAAATTAATAACTGTTAAGAGGAGAAAGATAGCCCAGTCTGAAAATAAATCGAAGATTATGATTTCGTCTAAAATAAAATTTTCAAATCTATTCATTTCTGAGAAAGCAAAATTAATTTTGAATAGAAGAAATGAAATTTCTAATTCTGTAAAAAGAAACCTGAATGAGCCTCAATTTATCGCAAAGAGTAAAAATACATATAATTCATTCAATCAGATTGATATTAATAAGTATCTTAAGTTAAGTCAGGAAAATTTAAAAAGAAAAAATATTGTAATTGTTGATAGTCCTATACGTAAAGAAATGGATAAAAAAAATCGCCGCCTTCTTTTTTCGCCTCCTCTTCCTGAAATAAATTCTTTGCAGATGCCTACAACTGTTGTATTGAAGTTTTGGGTCCTTTCAGACGGAAGTATTGGTCGTATCTTAGTAGAAAAAAAAGCTAACGCAGCATTAGAGGTATTTGCTATTAACCATTTGAAAAAATGGAAATTTAATAGTCTTTCTTTTAGATATAGATCAAAAGAACAATGGGGAATTGTTGCTTATAGATTCTTAGTTAATTAATTTCTAAATAAGGATTGATTCATTATGTCTGCAATACTTTTCTTTGAAGATTTTAAAGAAGGACAAACTTGGAAGACGAATCTAAGAAATATTTCTGAATCTGATGTACTTTCTTTTGCTGAATTGACAGGTGACAATACTTATTTACATACAAATGAAGTTTTAGCTTCTAAAGGTCCATTTGGACAGAGGATTTCTCATGGACTCTTAGGTTTGTCAGTTTTAATAGGTCTTGTAACTCAAATGGGTATAGTAGAAACGTCAATTGAAGCTTTCCTTGGAGTAAATTGGAGTTTCAAGGGTCCAATTTATTTTAATGATACTGTATATGGAAAATTGAAAGTACTTAAATCTCGAAAGAGTAAGAAAGGAAAAGGGTTGGTTACTTTCAAAGTTTCCCTGTTAAATAATTTAGACACAGTATTGCAGGAAGGTGATGTGACTTTTATGATTAAACTCAAGGAGAAAGAATAAGCTATTGTTAACCTCCAACAATTGCTGGAAAAACGAACATTTCATCATTTTTTGTTAAAATAGCATTTTTCTTTGCGTGTCTTCCATTTACCAGAACAATATATGCTTCTTCTTCGGGAATATTAAAAATCTTAAGTACATATGAAACGTTAGATCCATCTGGGATTTCTATCTTAGATCTACCTTCTGTATCTTGTTCTTTCGGCATTTTTTCTTCGAAATTCGCAAAAAGACCTATTGTAATTTCCATTTTCATAATTTCCTTGCTTATTTAATTTAATCATGTCATCTATTACTTCAGCACGGTTTCTAAAATTTACAGAAACAATCTTATTTGCTCAACATAAGAATAGAAAAGTATTACTATAATTTTTACTTGTTTTTCTTTGATCTTGATTATAATGTTGAATGTAAAATTTTAGCTAGATAAAATTCAAAGGATGCTTTTATGCTATTTCAGCCTAAAAAAATACTAAGGAAAGGGGTTATTTCGCTAGAACCATATATTCCTGGTCGTTCCATAGAGGATGTACAAAAAGAATATGGGTTAGATAGTGTGATAAAATTAGCAAGTAATGAAAACGTGATAGGCCCCTCTCCTCTAGCGATTTCTGATCTTAGTTTTTCTCTTTCTAATATACACCGTTATCCTGACAGTAGTTCAAAATTATTGCGAGATTCTTTGGGAAATTTCAACAAGGTTGATAGTGATACAATTTTTATTGGAAATGGTGGAGATGATGTCCTGTCTGTTTTATCAAGAACCATTCTTAACGAAGGTGATGAAGTTATTCTTCCAACTCCCAGTTTTGCCCCGTATGAACATGTGAGTCGTTTAATGGGGGCTATCCCGATTTTTATTCCTTTGGAAAATTTTGATATTAATTTGAATAAAATATTAGAGAAATTAACAATAAAGACAAAATTGATCTTTTTGTGCAGCCCTAATAATCCTACAGGAAAGATCATTTCAGAAAATCTGTTAGTGAAATTTTTACGATCTTTGCCAGAGAATGTTTTAGTTTTGCTTGACGAAGCTTATGTAGATTTTGTTGAAGATGATAAAAGTGTGAACACTATTTCAATGCTTAAAGAAAATTCTCTTTTTATCCTAAGGTCATTTTCAAAAATATTTGGTTTGGCTGGTTTGAGAGTAGGTTATGGTATAGGAAATAGCGAACTTGTGAGTTATATGGATAGGGTCAGGGAACCTTTCAATGTAAATTCAGTTGCACAGTCTGCTTCTTTATCTGCACTAAATGATACAGAATTTAAAAATAAAGTTATAAAGTTAGTTCAAGAAGGAAGGGAATTATTATATGGAGGATTTAAACGCTTAGGGTTAAATTACATTGAAAGTCAGGCTAATTTTATTTTTGTACAGGTAGGAGACGGAGACAAAGTATCGAAAGATCTTATGTCACGCGGAATAATAGTCAGGCCAGGATCTTTTTTTAAAAATAAAGATTGGATCAGAGTTACCGTAGGAAATTCAAAAGAGATAAAGATTTTCCTTGAAATACTTGAAGAAACTCTATCTTAAGTATCTGATTAACCTTCTACGTATTTTCTAAATATAAAAGCAATTTGACTTTTTAATTGACTGCTTCTTTTAGTCCCTTGCCTGCAGAAAATCTCGGAGATTTGCTTGCTTTAATTTTAATCTCTTCACCAGTCCTTGGGTTTCTTCCAACTCTCGCAGAACGATTCGAGATCTTAAATGTTCCAAATCCTACTAGTGAAACACTCTCGCCTTTTTTTAATGATTTTGTAATGTTTCCAAGAATAGAATCTATAGCACGACCTGCTGCCGCTTTAGAGATACCTGCTTCATTTGCTATCTTCTCTTGTAAATCAACTTTGTGCATGGAAAAACCTCCGATTATTTGAAAGCACCAGTCCCAATTAAGTGCAAAATATTTTGGATTTGATATCGAAGTCCATTCTATATCTAGTAATTACCAGAAGTCAAATAGACTAAATTCAAATAGTAGTGGAAGTTTTGTATTGTAGTCTTTGGCATTGTTGTTAGTGTTAAAATAATTTTAAGTTTAAATCTAATATTTAAAAAAATAATTGTTGGGGATACACTCTTATATTGAAAAAATAAATATCTCTCTTATTTGAGGTGAAAGTATGAAGGTCGGAGTTTTATTATGGAATTTTGATCAAATAAGTGCAGAATCCATTTCCGAATTTTCTGCGAAAGTTGAAGAAATAGGAGCCCATGCTCTATGGATACCTGAAACCTGGGTTCGAGACGCCTCTGTCCAACTTGCTCTTGCAGCTATAGCAACAAATAAAATCAGAATTGGATCTGCTGTTTTTAATCTTTTTTCTCGAACGCCTGGTCTATTAGCACAGACTTCTTCTGAACTAGATCATCTTTCTAAAGGTCGCTTTGATTTAGGATTGGGGGTTAGTGGAAAACTAATTAACGAAAATTGGCATTCGGTTAAATTTAACAAACCCTTAA
>Ga0310344_10001113_pt1 | contig 20909 bp, 17 predicted proteins | sample HC15DNA20200_MG_FD_203801 | JGI IMG/M metagenome (GOLD analysis project Ga0310344, IMG submission 203801) | Marine microbial communities from station ALOHA, North Pacific Subtropical Gyre - HC15-DNA-20-200_MG | ecosystem: Environmental > Aquatic > Marine > Oceanic | place: Pacific Ocean: North... | reverse complement strand
TAGAGATGGATTTCAGGATGGAAGAAAGAAGGGATTATCATCTTGTGAGACAGTCCTTTCGACTTGTCGTTCCGAGATCAGTTGAGCCGCACTCCTTGATCAATATTCATGTAGTTTCTTCGACATTTCCTTGAATGCACTTTTACCCAAGTTGGAAAGCATGACGCGATGTTACCGCTTGATAGTAAAAAAACTATTTTGGGGATCAACGCAAGGGAAACGATTGTAAGGCCGATAGCAATATTGAGGCGTTTGTGGCGGAGTTCATTTTCTTCTGGAGGGGATCATGAAACCGTTTCGTACCCTGCAGACGTCAAAGTTCCCGTAATCGAAAAAACTAAATGCGCCCCAATATTCGCTATATATTACCTGTGCGATCCAATTTGCTGATCCTATGGGGGCTGATGGGTTCCCTTTGCCTAATCGGGTGTGAAAAACACCGTGATTGGTATCTGCGTGACGCCGAAGTTGGAGATTTTCGTAAAGTCGCGACATCAGTCGATTATCCGGATGTCGATTCCGAACCGTCTCCACTTCTGGTTGACAGTTTGCCTCCACGAACCATTGATGATCGTGGCGACCTGGAATTCTGGGATCTTCCATTGCAGGAAGCCATTCGTCTTACGCTTAATAATGGAGAGGTGTTACGTGGGGCATTGGTAAGGGAGATCAGAGGGCGTTTTAGAGAATTTTCCGATGCTCCCAGTATTTATGATACGGCTATCGGTGAATCCGATCCAAGGTTTGGTGTCCAGGCCGCTTTGGCTGCCTTTGATGCTAACTTCACTACCGGGATGACTTGGTCTCGTGACGATCGCCCCTTAAACAATGGGGTTATTGTAGGGCAGTTTCCAGCATCGGCCTCTGCTTTTATTTTTCAACAGGACCGAGCGGCGTTTTCTGCGGAACTCAATAAATTAACAGCGGTCGGATCTTCTCTGTTTGTTCGGAATGCCGTCGATTATCGGTTAAATAATGTGCCTTCGAACTTGTTTCCCTCTTCCTATAGTTCTGGAGTTGAGTTCGGGATCCGCCAACCATTGCTTCAGGGCATGGGAACGGAATTCAACCGGATTGCTGGTCCACGGGCAACTCCCGGGTTTTTCTTTAGTAACGGAATTCTGATAGCTCGAATTAACAACGACATAGCGATTGCTGATTTTGAGCTGTCGGTTCGTGATACGGTATCTATCGTTGAAGATGCATACTGGGAGTTGTACTTTGCTTACCGTAACCTAGATGCTCAGGTTTCGGCTCGCGATAGTGCCCTGGAGACCTGGCGAGTGGTGAAGGCCAAGTTTGATGAAGGTGCGCGCGGAGGGTCGTTGGGAGAAGAAGCGCAGGCACGGGAGCAGTATTTTTCGTTTCGCGCAGCCGTGGAATCATCCCTGGTTGGAACGGGAGCAAACAATGATTCAACGGGCGGTGGGCTGTACGGAATTGAAGCCAATTTACGAAGACTCATGGGGTTGCCGATTAACGATGGTAAGCTGATCCGGCCGTCAGATCACCCTGTTGTTGCGCCGGTCCGTTTTGACTGGAGCAGCACTGTACGTGAGTCTCTCGCCAATCGAACCATTTTGCGGCAACAAAAATGGCGCATCAAGCAGCGTGAACTCGAATTGGTGGCAGCGAAAAATTTTCTGTTGCCTCGCCTTGATCTTACAGCGCTATATCGCGTAAACGGGTTTGGAGATCGTTTACTGGCTTCCGACAGTGACAATGATTTGTTTCAGAATGCAACGGAGACTTTAACCGGCGGTCAATTTGCTGATTGGCAACTGGGCTTACAGCTGGACGTCCCAATAGGGTTTCGTCGAGCGTGGGCAGGAGTTCGGAATGCAGAATTACAGGTGTCACGTGCACGCGCTATCTTGAAGAATCAAGAAGAGGATGTTGTGCATAATCTGGGTCGTGCCATTCGGGACCTCGATGCTTCCTTTACGCAGACGAAAACGCATTATAACCGTCTCATTGCAGCAGAGGACCGTGTGCATTCAGAACGTTCTCGTTATGAAGAAGGGGTTATCACGCTTGATTTACTGCTTGAATCTCAGGAATTACGCGCTCGCGCTGAAAGCGATTATTTTCGCAGTCTGTTGAACTATCAACAGGGAGTCAAACGTCTGCAGTTGGAGAAAGGTACGCTGCTTGCCCATAACAGCATATTTTTAAGTGAAGGGGAGTGGCCGGATGAGGCGTACGCGGACTCTCTGGACAGGGAGCGTGAACGTGCTCATGCAAGGCCTTGGAAGCTGGGTAAAACAGAGCCAGAACCATTTGTGCGTGGCAGCGATCCGGAAGTGACGAGTGAGATTTCAATCCAGTCTGACGCAGTACAGCGGTCTGAGTGATGGAAATGAGGTATGACAGCGATATGCAGGAGTCGAGGATGTATTTTCAACGCTTATCGGGCATTTCAAGTCTGGTTTCACTTCCAAATTGCAACGAATCTGAGATTTGTGAAGAGACTCGACAAACTGGCTAAAGAAATCCCTGCCAATGGAACGAACCTTTATATAGGGAATGTGTTAGTAAAAACAGTTGGAGACCATTTCGCGTTACAGGGTTTAAGAAGGAGTATGTTTGGGAGGAGACATCAGGTGGTTAAAGCGGTTGGGGATCGATTGTTCCCAGATCAACTTATTTTTCCCATCTTTTCAATTTTCCCTGATTTCAGATCTTTGTTCTACCGATACTAAGCCTCAGAGGGCCAGTATTCTGATTCTCAAAAGTGCGACTAAAAGACCATTTTTGAGGTTGGATAAATAGACCACAGCCAAGAGTTATTGTTGATTGTTCTCAAAGTGAGAAACAGTAGACATGTGAGGGAGTTGGACGGGTATGACCGGGCACGGAGGGGGAAGAGGTGCTTGATTTGGTTACCAACATGTGATGCCTGTCAAATTGTTCGGATATTTTATAGACCACTAATGACTAGCTGGAGAGTCTCGCGATGAAGAAGGTCTTTACGACAGGACAGGTCGCTAAGATCTGTAAGGTTGCACCCCGCACTGTAAGTAAATGGTTCGACTCAGGACGACTCAGAGGGTACCGAATCCCTGGGTCACAGGACCGACGGATTCCTCGTGAACACCTGGTCCGATTCCTGAAAGAGCACGGAATGCCCTTGGGAGAGCTTGAGGATGAAACAACAGGGAAAGTGCTACTTGTAGCGAATGACCCTGAGATCATGCGTAGTGTCACCCAAGTGCTACAGGCGGACCGTTCGTTTCGTGTTGAAACGGCCACCAGTGGTTTTGAAGCCGGCATCCAGGCAGAATCCTTTAATCCCGACTGCATGGTTGTGGATTTTGGAATTGGTGCGAATGATGCGAGGCAGATTTGCCAGAATTTAAGACGCAATTCAGCACACGAAGAAACGATTCTGATAGCGCTTTTGCAGGATACGGACACGATTCAAAGTGGAGATGGTTTTGACCCCCGACTCATCAATGAAACGTTCCGTAAGCCGTTCGCGTCTGAATTACTTTCCGACCGGATACGGACCCTGATTGGGCGTAAGAAAGAACTGGTGTAAACGGAACAGATTTGAATATTACCTAATCAAAATCAAACGACGTTGTCCAAATGGCCAACGTCGTTTTTTTGTTCCATCTAGTAGTGGAAATTCAGTCCATTAAGTGATTGTCGGTAAATACGTTTATGTCCTTTTTTAATCGTTAGTCCATAGGCCATGCGTTCTTCATTTGATTATTCCATTGATTCCAAAGAATCATTCAATATAGAAGTAGCATCACGTGTAAAAAGATTACCACCGTATCTTTTTGCAAAGATTAATCAGTTGATGTACCAGAAGCGCCGCGCGGGTCTGGATGTCATTGATCTGGGTATGGGAAATCCCAACGATGCGCCAGATCCACTGATTATCTCCAAGCTGGCCGAATCTGCCATCGATCCTGGAAATCATCGTTATTCTGTTTCCACCGGTCTTTACAATCTGCGTCGAGAAGTGGCCGCCGCTTACGCAGATCGATTTTCCGTGCGGATAAACCCCGAAAAAGAAGTGGTGGCGTGCCTTGGATCAAAAGAAGGGTTCAGCCACCTGTGTTTGGCACTATTGGGGCCAGGGGATACCGCCATTGTTCCCGCGCCGTCCTACCCGGTGCATGTGTACGGCGTGGCTCTGGCTGCCGCCAATGTCATTTCTCTTGAGGTTGGTGATCCGGATCAATTCCTTTCCAATGTTGCTTACACGGCACAGCATTTATATCCACGACCGAAAGTCGTAGTCATAAATTTTCCTCACAACCCGACTACTGCAGTCGTCGTGCCCGAATTTTTCCGTGATATGGTTCGATTGGCAAAACGATTTGGTTTTCTGATTGTTCATGATTTTGCATATGCGGATGTTTGCTTTGATGGATATCAGGCCCCTAGTTTCCTGAGCGCGCCGGGGGCTCTGGAAGTCGGTGTTGAGTTAACTACCATGTCCAAGGGGTACAACATGGCGGGTTGGCGAATTGGGTTTTGTGCGGGTAACTCAGAAGTTGTTCGCGCGTTGTCCACGGTAAAAGGTTATTACGATTATGGCATTTTTGAGCCCATTCAAATCGCCGCTATTGTCGCTCTTAGAAATGGCCAACCGATGATCGAACGTCAGGCTAAAACCTATCAGAAACGACGCGATGTACTTTGTGAAGGCCTGAGACGCTTAGGAGTATCGGTTAATCCGCCGAAAGCAAGCATGTTTGTCTGGTCACCGATTCCTGATCCATGGAAGCAAAAAATGGATTCTATAGAGTTCGCAATGAAATTGCTGAAAGAGGCAAATGTGGCGGTTAGTCCCGGAGGAGGATTCGGAGAATCGGGTGAGGGTTACATGCGACTGGCATTGGTAGAAAATGAACATCGGATACGACAGGGAATACGACAGATAGGACGCTGTTTGAAGTTTGAGGAAGGTCCGGGGGTTTGATGGTCCGGGTGTGCCAATGGCACGGTGGCAGTCGGTGTGTCCTGACTCAACGAGACTTTATGGAGTAGATCTTCTCGGAGATTCAGTTCTTACCAAGTGCATAAGATGTTTAATAACGAATTTGTGGGTATGGAAAAAAGTGAGATCGAATGGAAGTTATTGCTGGATGTTGCGATTCCTCTGATCCAGCAAGGTCCATTTTCGATGGGCGTATGTTACATTGTGAGGGTGGGATGGGTGTGTCGATTAACCGAAATTAATAGTGTACGAATGGCGAGATATCATTGATGGAAAAAAGACCTCTTGTGGTTGCGATTACCGGCGCGAGCGGCTCGCTTTATGCCGTCCGGTTGTTGGAGGTCCTGTTACGTTCAAAACGCGAAGTGCACTTGGTTATGAGTCCGTCGGGAGCACAGGTTCTTGAAACGGAACGACATCGTGCAGTTGACTTGAAGCAGTTTTCTCCAGAAGCATTTTTCCCGGAAATATTTTCTACGGGAGACAGCGAGATGCAAACGGATGCAGATCAACTGTTCTACCATCACTATATGAATTTTTCAGCAGGTATTGCCAGTGGATCATTTTTGACCGACGGAATGGTCATTTGTCCCTGCTCGATGGGGACGCTATCGGGTGTCGCTCATGGATTGTCTTCAAACGTCATACACAGGGCAGCAGATGTTCATCTTAAAGAAAAGAGAAAACTGATACTGGTTCCCCGTGAAACCCCATTAAGTTCAGTCCAATTGGAAAATATGAAACGTTGCGTGGATTCAGGGGCGGTGATGTTGCCAGCTATGCCCGCATTCTATCAGGGCCCGGAAACGATCAGCGATATGGTTGATTTCGTAGTTGGACGAATTTGTGATCAACTCGGTGTGCCCAATACGTTATTCGCCCGATGGGGATCGCGTTCCTAGCATCGTTACATGGTTCACTCGGGTATAGAGTGAAAGCAAACCAGCGACTCAGGAAATTGAGTGGTTAAAGTAGCCGTAGCGATTCATTTTTACTACGTGGCGTCGCCCTGTTGATTACAACACAAAGAGGCTATGCTTAGGTGGTAATGTGTTTTGGCTTTCCATGCGGACTGTTATTTAACGGGCATGGGAATATTCAGCCTGGTTTCGATCTTCCAGTACGGCCGGTTGTGACATAAGTGGAAGTGCAGGGATAACGAGGGTACGTTCTGTAACCCCATCATGAAGGCGTTACAGGGCAACTCTTGTTTAATGAATGATTGAAGTAGAGATGATGATCGCGGTGTATGGGCTAGTAGGCTCGAGAGAAAATTACGAGAACAGGCGATTTGGGTAGTGATTATGGAGCAAGTAAGGTTACGTTATTTTCTGGAATTGGTTCGGTTCAGTCACACGATATTCGCTATGCCGTTCGCGTTGCTATCTGCGGTTATGGCTTGGTGGTTGAATAGCAGACAGGGACTCGTGTTGGGATGGAAACCATGGGCAGGAATCGTGCTGTGTATGGTGTTTGCGCGAACTGCGGCAATGGCATTCAACCGACTGGCAGACCAAAAAGTCGATTCGAAAAATCCCAGAACGACCAATCGACATCTGCCACAGGGATTGCTTTCACGGCGGGCGGTATGGTTTTTTTTCTGTCTGAATGCAATGGGATTTTTTGCGTCTTCCTGCCTTTTCTATCCGAATCCATGGCCGGCGCGTTTATCCATCCCGGTTTTGCTGTTTCTCTGTTCTTATTCCTACTCCAAACGGTTTACGGTTCTAGCACATTTCTGGTTGGGAACTTCCTTAATGCTCGCGCCAGTAGCAGCCTGGATTGCGCTGCGCGGACAACCTGGCTCCTTGCATTTGGAGTGGGCTCCGATTCTCCTTGGTGCAGTAGTCCTTTTCTGGGTTGCAGGATTTGACATTATATATGCTTGTCAGGATGAAGATTTTGATCGGAAACACAGGCTCAGAAGTATTCCCGCATGGCTTGGAGCGCGACGGGCATTGCAAGTTGCGTGTTTTTGTCACGTAATTATGGTACTCAGTCTTGTGATTCTGGCAGCGGTATTTCCGTGGGGAAAATTCTTTTATACGGGCATAGTGTGCATTGCTGCTTTGTTGGTATATGAACATTCATTGGTGCGGCCGGGGGAGCTGGATCGGGTAAATCTGGCGTTTTTCCATGTGAACAGTATTATCAGTATGGGCTTGTTGCTTATTGGTGCCGCAGATCTGTTGTTGCGATAAATGGAAACGTTAAGAGGATCATCGGGTTTTTCATTCTTATAGATGATTGACGGGACATAATGGTTGTTGACAATTGCAGTATGGAGTTGATTGAGCAAAAGGTATTTTCCGGAGAACGCCTGAGTTTTGAAGAAGGGCTGTATCTGGATGCCAGTGCAGACATTCTCCAGTTGGCCAAACTGGCGAATCATGTACGGGAGATCAAGAACGGTCGCTATGCATATTACAATGTAAACACCCATCTCAATCCGACTAACATTTGTGTATACCGTTGCAACTTTTGCGCTTTTCGAGCCGATCTTAAGAGCGAACGTGGTTATCTGATGGAGAATGCCCAAATTGCTGAACGTGCTCTTGAAGCGCGTGAACGAGGTGCCACAGAGATTCATGTGGTGGGCGGGCTTCACCATCAGAAGCAGTTTGACTGGTATCTGGACGTCCTGCGCGTGATCCATGAAACCACCCCAGAGATTCATATCAAGGCTTATACCGGTGTTGAAATCAACTGGTTTGCCTTTCTGACTCAGAAATCAACACGTTGGGTGCTGGAACAGTTGATGGAAGTCGGTTTGGGTAGTCTTCCCGGCGGAGGGGCAGAGATATTTCATCCCGAAGTACGTGATAAGATTTGCGAGCACAAGGCAGACTCGGACGAATGGATTCGTATTCACCAGGAAGCGCACGAGCTTGGGTTAAGAACGAACGCCACGATGCTCTATGGGCATATCGAAGAGTCTCGTCACCGGATTGACCATCTTTGTCAATTGAGAAGCCTTCAGGATAAAACGGGAGGTTTTCAGACCTTCATACCCTTAGCCTTTCATCCTGAAAATACGGGTTTGGACCATTTGGAAAAACCCAGTGGATTGTTTGATTTGCGCACCATTGCTCTGAGCCGATTGATGTTGGATAATTTCCCCCATATTAAAGCGTACTGGGTGATGCTTGGCGTAAAAACTGCCCAGATTGCTCTATCATTCGGTGCAGATGATTTAGACGGTACGGTGGTACATGAGAAGATTTATCATGATGCAGGGGCGGAAACTCCACAGGCTCTGACCGTTGATGAAATCGGCCACTTGATTCGAGAAGCGGGTCGAGAACCGGTTGAACGTGATACGCTTTATAGGCATGTAATTCGCGATAAGGACCGCTGGGAGAGCGGAGAAGGAATTTTGGCCACTGCCAGTTGATTCCTCGTGAAATGAAAACAATCGTGGATGCCAGGGCATTGTCGTTGTCTTATTTCAGACAGTCCAAACCAAGGTATGGTCCGGTAGGGTGCACCACTAATTCTAGTTGAGTTCTATCATCCCGTTTAGTTGTGGATGGTAGGAGGCTGAGTTAAAGGGCTTTGGCCGTCAGTCCACCATCTACATAGAGATCTTGACCGGTGATGTACGATGACGCATCGGAAGCCAGGAACATGCAGGGGCCAACTAGTTCTTTAGGTTCGCCAAATCGGCCCATCATGGTTCTCTGGCTTCGTGCTTCACGTTTTTCAGCGATCGCATAGCTCTTAGCTGTCATGGCGGTCCTGAAATAGCCTGGGCATATACAGTTAACTCGAATGCCGTCGTTGCACCAGTCACGTGCCATGGCTTTCGATAACTGGCGAAGACCTCCTTTGCTCGCCTGATAAGCGGGACTGTCTGGAAAGCCAAGACTGGAAGCAACACTGGCTACATGGATGATGGTGCCTTGGTGTTGTTGACGCATCGTTTCAGCGACTTGCTGACTGAGCTGAAAAACCGATGTCAGATTAACTGCAAGTGTCTGTTCCCATGTTTTGAAATCATATGGATCCCCTTCAATGATGGAAATTCCCGCATTGTTAATGAGTGCATCAATACGGGAGAACTTGTCAAGGACCTGTTGACAAATTGTCTGGGCACTCGAGTTGTCTGAAAGATCCGCTTGAATACCTAACACCTGACTGTCAGGAAATGCCTTGACGTTTTCAAGCATTTCGGGGGACCGAGCAACGAGGGCAACTTTTGCACCGGCGGTCAGAAAGCCCTCTGCAACCGCCCGTCCAATGCCTCGACTTGCACCCGTTACAACAACCACTTTATCAGCTACAGAAAAAAGATTCTGAGTCACAGAGAAATCTCGCTTTTCTATCCAATGGAGATGTTGTTCTCGCGTCCGATGTACCGGATATACTCCTGTCCGGCAATCGTATTACGTTCCGAGAAATGTTCAACATGAATGGTAACTTTCTGGTTGTATTGGACCATTCGTTTCAGAAGGGTCGCGTAGTCCATCCCCCCTGTTCCAGGGACGGACTCGTCTGCATGGATGATGGATAGGCCTTCTCCCACGGATTTTACCGAGGACATGGTCATATCTTTCGCATGTACAGCTGTGATGGAGGGGCCGACTTCATCAAATAATTCGTTGATTAAATCCGTGGTATGGAAGAACATATGCGGCCACGTAAGGTTGACTGGGTCAAGGAGGACTTTGAGACGTTCAGAAGCCACTGATTCCAGCAATTGACGGTAACGTTTTGCTGAATTTAAAGGAGTGATCACATGGGGGTGGGCCGCGATATCAACTCCGATGCTTTCTGCTTCACGCGCTAGTTCACGTGTGGTTTCGATCGTGTGACGCCAAAGGGTATCCGACCAGATCCTTGGTGTTTTTTGTTTGCGGTCAGCAAAGGTCGTGGCTAGGTCTTCGTTGTAAATACGTCCGCATAAAATGGCAAATCCGACACAGTGTGCGCCAATGATTTTTGCATGATGTAACTGACGACGATAGTGATCCATAGCGGCTTTGTTGTCCGCCGTATCCAGTGAAGCAAAACCACCGTGAAATCCGCTGAATTCTCCAACCTGAAGACCATGGTTATCCAGAAAGTGACGCGCTTCCTCTACTTGTTTTTCAGACCATGATGCAGGAGTCGCCATGGAGACTGTACGAACACGCATCGTTCGTACTCGACGCAGAAATTGGGTACGTTCGGCATCGGTGCTTCCTACAAACAGCGGTGGTGACATACGTAGGAGTGGGACGTCGCCACGGGAGCTTTCTTTCGAGTTGCTTGCGCTGACGGTGTTTTGAGAAACGGTAAGGCCTGCTATTCCAGCACTGCCAGTCTGCAACCATTTTCTCCGATTGAGTTTCTGTGAGGAAGTGTTTTTTCCGAGGGGTAATTGAGACATAACGCAGAAGGTCTCCTTGTCCGAGATCAAAAAGTAATTCCAGGTGAAAATGACGACTTTACCGTTTAGTCTGTTAATCGGAATATGTTCCCATACCCTGTTGTGCATGCCAAATCATAACTTGATTATTTTACAATCCGCTTGCAGTTTCGGCAGATATTCGATGAAAATGTTTTTCAGGCAATACGTGTTATCATGGTGACGGATTGGTGGCATGTGTAGGTGATGCGATGATAAATAATGGCGGTGATGTGGAAGAGTCAATGTTGGCACCAGTACCGTGTAGCATGACAAAGGACACATTTTTTTGAGTGATCGGTCTGCTTGTAACCAGACTGGTGTTTTCCCTTAAACTATTAGAAGAGTCCCGTTTGAAACGCGATTCCGGAATAGCAGAATACGGAATCTACGACGAGGTCCTATCGAGGAGTTGAACCGTAACCATTCTTCCTGTGGCCCACAAGCGTGAGCGAACCTCTTTTTCCCGGGTTGTGCCATCCACTTTGACCAGGATGTATCTGGCGGTGCACAAGAACGGGCATGCTTGGAAGTGGATTTGCGGAGGTATGGGGTTTCAAGTAGGCATTCTGCTCCATACGCACTGGTATTATCGCATGGGAGAAATCTCCGCGGGACTACGTGCATTCGTCTATTCGTATGGTGAGATGCTCGTACTTTTAATGGTGTTTCTGGGAGTAATGGTGGGAGCGCTTATCGATCACAAAATGGCTGGAAAACGGACAATAGCTTCGGGTTTAAGGCACTTATTTGTGTTAATTCTTGAATTTGCACTGATTTTTGCAGTCTGGAAAGTCCGCTTGTAACGCGTTGAGGGAGTCTCAAATGAATGCCAACAAGTTTGTTTATTCGGCATTCGAAGTCTCCTGGGTATGCCGTTTCCAGAGAGACATGTTTCCAATCAAAGTACTTAATGGTCCCCTTTTGTCGCTTACCTCCTCCTGGTCCTTGACCCCCACCACCTTGGCTTTTCGTTTTGCCTCCTTCAAAGGGTCTCAGATTTGTGACGGCTTGGCCTTCTGCGATCGCTTTACGGGAGGAGGCGAGAGTCGCCTGAAGCAGGTCGGCCGACGGTTTGATTCCGGGTGGAATGCAATCGTATGAATCGAGCTGTGTGCCCCTGTCGCTCATCAGCTTCTAAATAAGGTGCACCATGTTGTGAAGACTCAGACACGTCAGGGATTTCCTATAATAAACAGTAACCGTGACGTTATTAGAGGCTTTATTTCAAATCAGACACAAGTTGCATGGAAAGGGGATCTATCCGAGGACACAAAAGCAGCATACTTCGATTTGTAATTCCCATCACTCCATTTAGTAAAGGATATCTGAAAATTAGTCCAGCTTTGGGAGAATATCTGGTGTGATCTGAAAACCATCTGCCAGTTTATTCATTTGATTAAACAATCCGATGACGGCCATGACTTCACCGAGTCCATCCGATTCCAGGCCCAGGCTTTGCGCTGCTCTTGTGTGCGAGTTAATACAGTAACTGCAACCATTGGTAACCGAGACGGCCAGTGCAATGATCTCTTTTGTGAGACCATCGATTTCGCCAGGTTTCATGATTGACTTGAGTCTTGTCCAGCAGAGTTCAAGATGGTCAGGATGATTGGCTAGGGCTTTCCAGATATTGGGAACAAACTGAATTTTCTTAGTGTCCATGATATCCTGATAGATTTCAGCGACTTTTCCTGTGGCATCCTTTTCGGATATTAGGGGTACTGTTGCCTGTCGTGCAGTGTGAGAATCAGACTGGTTCATGGGGACAGTCTCCGTACTGAAAAGAGTGGAGGTGGGGACACTCCTGTTAAGGGTGTCGTGCGTTTGGTCTGATGACCTTCAACCGTATTTTTCTATTACTATAGATAAAGGAACTGCGGTTCAAGAGGGGGTTTGCTACCGTCACAGTAGGCGGATGTAAATCCCGTGATAGTGGGTTTTCAGTTTCTGTGGAAACGTTTGATGTTGAAAATGTGACGACAGAAAAGAGGGAGGGGGACACGTGGTTGTGACAAGGGTGAAATAATGGTGGCAACCGGTTACAGAGAGGTTCATCTGCGTTTGAAATAAATCATGTTAGACGGGCGAATTAAAACCATTGTGATGCTCGGGATATTTCCACCACTTCTGGTGGCGGGCTTTTATTTCACAGACGTTTGGCGTGGTTTAAAGGGGATTCGAGGAGGACAGAAGGATGCCGCCTTTTACACCGTTCAAATGTGGCGAACTGGCAAAATACTGACGGGTCGCTGGTGGCGCCAGACAGATCCTCTGGGTGAGACGCAACCTTATCCTCCTGATACGCTTCGGCTCCCTCATTTACATGAAGGCGTAGATTTACAGGTGTTGTCCATTTTGACGAGCACGTTTTTCAGGGATGTGTCTGGAATATCAGAATTGTCTTTTGGGCAAAACGCGAAAAATACCTGGTATAACAATGCTTACTCGGCACCCATTATTAACTTTACCCTGTTGAGTATCCTGGTTCTGTTGGTCAATGGATGGGTTGCCGGAGGCATGGTGTTTTACTACACACATCGGGTGACCTGGTCTCTGTTATCACAGGTACTGATTCTTTTGAATTGGACAACCATCCATCAATTCAACAGTCACCTGCACTGGTACAAGCACTTTTGGGTGCTTGCGGTTATTCTCGCATCCTACTCGTTCTGGGTAGATCCAAATCGTCGAAAAGCTATATGGCTGGGTGTTTTGCTGGCGCTCTTGATCCAAGGAAGCTGGTATTTCTCTTTCTTCCTGTTTCTTGCGTTGGGGATGGCGATAATAGTCCAGCTTTTGCGCGCTCGGGTGCGGAAGAATCATCTCGTGCACGGATGGTTAGTTGGATTAATAGCGGTTTTTTTAGGAGGCTTGTTGACTCTGCCTTATTGGGTACAGCGAAATCATTCCCAAGATCAGTTCAGCCATCGTGATTTACGAGATTTGCTGTGGCTGAGCAGTGAACTTTGCCATTATGTACTGCCGAAATGGTCTGAAACAGGAGAGCTGTATCACCAGGCACGCGTGCGTTACTCCCCGTTAGCAGCGGACATAGAAGTCTGGCACTATCCGGGTATTCTGGTGCTGGTTACGCTCTTGGGATACGGAATTTTCCGATTGAGAACGCGGCAAGTAACGGACCTGGGCCAAGGGCGGATCGACTACCTTGTGTTTCTGTCCGTGCTACTGGTTGGGATCAGTTTGTCTGGCGGTATTTCCATCATTCTCTATAAATGGGTCCCGCAGTTTCGTATTTATGGACGTGCCGGTGTTGTGGCTGTAGGAATCTGGTCACTCGTGGTGCCTTTGATCTTGTCGCGATTCAGTGATCGTTATCTGCCTGGAAAGTGGCGAGTGTGGTTTGCCGTTTGTTGTCTGATACCTGCTTTGTGGGATGGATGGCGGGCACGTGAGGCACTTCGTCTTCCAGATGCCAAGGCAACTCTCAATATTCCAGGATGGGTTCCCTGGCTGGCGGAACAGCCGAGTCAGGTACGTACAGCAATCTTTCCTGTCGTTCCAGAAGACTATGAACAGGCGTATTGGTGGATTTTTCACAGGCATGAAGTGCTTAATAACTGTGATATTCGTTTTTTTGAACAGGACGTCCTTTCTTCCGGGGCAAAAACAGGTGATGCGATCACGCAAGAGATGGTCGATCTACTGAAACGAAAAGGATATAGCCTGATTATTCTGCGTGATCGTTTATGGGAAAAACATCCCTGGATGGAGTCGACAGACAGTCTGATAGCAGTAAAAGAAACGGATTCCTGGCGAGTCTACCGGATTGCCGAGTAAGAAATAGCCCCGGCTGTATTTCCAGATGTCAGCCGTATTGCTTTGAATCCACATACTATTTTCGAGTGTCTTTTGGAGTGCGGTTTTTTTTCAGAAGGATTGATAGTCGTTTCAAGGTATGCTTGGGCGAACGCCGTGGTGTCGTTCTTGGACAGGAATGTGAAGATTCATTCTTAAGGAAATGCGATGAATTCCAATAAGACAAAGGGCCGATTGAGCTGGCAGCAATTAGCAATGAATCGAAGGCAATGGTTTCGAAAGACTGCTGGCACAATGGCCGCAGCGTGCCTGTCTTCAGGTGTTCCGTTGTCGCTGTTGCGTGCCAAAGCTATCGCGGAATCCGCTCATGGAGCACTCACTATTTCAAATATTGAAGTTCACGAAGTGATGGTTCCTTACCGGGACTGGATAGCCGATCCCCTAAATCATTTTTACGGACCAACACGTCGAACGATTTATGTGGTTCACACGAAACAAGGGCTTTACGGATTGGGAGAAGGGAGTCTGGAATCGGAGTCTGTACGGGACCAGTATATTGGAACGAATCCGTTTGACTGGGTTGGTGATGAAACATCACTGCCACTTGGTATGGCCATGTATGACCTTATGGGTAAAGCTGCCGGTGTTCCTGTATACAAGTTGTTTGGCCCCAAGTATCGATCCTGGGTTCCTGTTGGCGCGTGGACGGTGAGTACCAATCCTGGTCATATGGCGCAGGCCGTTGAGCAATATGCAGAAGATGGATATACCTGGATGAAGTATCATTTGTCTCCATTTGAAAATGTTTTCGATCAACTGGAAGCGATGCAGGCTGTAGCACCAGAAGGATTCAAGATTCATTTTGATCTGACCATGGGAGGGACGGATGATGCCATGGTGCAGCTCTTAGAGAGGATGGCAGCTTATCCTATTTCAGGGTGTTTTGAAGATCCTCTTGAAGCCCGGGATATTGACGGCTATATCGAATTGCGTAAACGGTCTCATCTTCCGATTGTTTTACACCACTCGCCTCTTGGAGCAACCTACTCTGTTTTGAACCGTGCTGCCGATATTTACATGCTCGGACATGCAAAAATTGGTGTGGCGATGAGACGGGCTGGATTGTTTGCCTCAGCGGGTGTCCCATTCATGTTGCAGAATGTAGGAGGCCACATCACTCGGGCGATGACAACGCATATGCAGGCTGCGTTTAAGACAGCCAGCTTTCATTTTCATTGTGATGCGGAAACCTGGAAGGCAGATGTAGTCAAAGAGCAGCTGGAACCGGTGAATGGTTTGCTGCGGGTTCCTGAGCGTCCCGGACTTGGAGTAACCCTGGACCGTGAATCGTTGGAGACACTGAAGTCATTGCGTCTTCCGGAGCAGGAAAAATGGATTATCAGGACCCGTTTTGCTAATGGAACGAAGATGTACAACATTGCAGATCCGAAACAATCTATTTTTATGGTTCGTCCTGATGTAAGGCGTTTAATGCCAATGAGTTATGCGTCATCTCTGACCACAGAGTATTGGGATGATGACGGATCTGCTGATTACCGGAATACGTTCCGAAAAATAGAGCAGCAAGGTGCTGTGTTAGAACGCTAGTAAACTACGGATCGACGTTAAAAAAAGAAGCAGACGTCGTCGCGAGGTCTTCAGTCCTCGATATAGGGCTGCACAAAGAAGACATCATTGTCGATTATCTGGCCGTCAGGATTGCGTGACTGTCCTGTATGATAGAGTAAACCAGGCAGGGATCCGGAGGGTATGGTGTTGAATCCGGTTGGCATTTCGATGCTTGGTTGCAGGTGCGCTAAATGGGGATCGGCTTTGATCACATCACGCGATTGAAAGGTGTGACCACGGTCCGAGGATTCCAGCCAAACGATTTTCTTGAGCATGGGGAAGAAGTTCTGCCAGTAGGCCGGTTCGTGAAAAAATTTATTCAAGGGTTTTCCGTCCCAACGTGCCTCAGGATGGTCGATCGGAGCAAGAGTCAAGGCCATGCACAGACGATCATCTCTGGTAATGCTGAAGCCAGCTCGACAATCGACCACCGCCCATCCTGGAAACAGACGATCGAGGGATGATTGAAGGGGAAGTTGCTGCCATTGACCGGATTTTGTTGCTTTCACAAGAAAAACCTGCCCTGGTTTTTGCGGGGTATTCTGATAGTACAATATGTGTGGAATACCGCCAGAATCAACAACAATAGCTCCTGTGTTGCGAAGTCCGGGTTTTGGGTCGAAACTCTCGCCGGAGGCAAGCGTGTCCATCGAGTTCGATGTGGCAGGTAGGGATATAGGGCTTTTATCCGCTCGGTGCCAGCTACGTCCGAAATCGTCTGATCTCATGTAGTTGACTGATTGTACAGTTCCCCAGTGGAGTGAGTTTTCTGACTTTCCCTGAAAGAACTGGCAGGCCAGATGCAGTGTTTTTTGTTGAGGCCCCCAGGCAAGTCCCTCATGAAACGCCGCGTAACTGATACAGTCCGGGTCTGAACGGATAATCAGCCCACGGTCTTCCCACGGGGTACGGGGATGCTTTACATAAAGTCTGACTCCCTTCCATCCGTCTCGTCCGGTGAGGAAAAGCGTATTGTCTGATCCACACACAAGTGTGGGATAGGTCAATTGACCATCAACGATCTGTATGTCTTCCCACTCGGACGCATCGTTAGGGCGTTTACTGCGTCGATAGGGAATTTGATCGTGATGGACTCCGTAAACGGCGTGTAGATATCCATCTCGGTCAATAGTCAGGGCGGGACGTCCATGGTCATCCTTGGCTGGTCCAAGCGTATAGGTGGGCGACCAGGTACGGGTGGCCAGGTCGAGCGTCTTTATAACGGCAAAGTATCCCTGTTTGTTGGAATCCAACCAAGCGACATGCGTTTTGTTCTGGTGGGTGATTATTTTGTTGCCCGTACCAGCTGTCGCAGCGACACAACCACGTTTTGAAATTCGAACAAGTTCGGCTGAGTGTATTGCTGAGTTCGGTATGAGAAAAAGAGCCCAGACGCAAACGGATAAACCTGAAAGGAACCGATTTAACAGGAGGGTGCCTCTACCGGATGTCATATTCTTTCTTCTGGAAGACGTTATATATAAAGGTCGGAAAGCCTGTCTGGACTATGAGAGTTCAGGAAGCGGTTTACGTATGTCGAGCAGGTACTGAGGACGTCCCTGTTGGTCCAGAACAGTGGTATTTCGCACATCAATTCCCAGATTTTGGTACAGGGTGGAAAATATCTCCTGGCAATGAACCGGGCGTTCTTTTGGCACTTCGCCCAATCGATTTGTGCTTCCTATCGCCTGTCCAGGACGGATTCCTCCACCTGCCATGAGAGCGCACGATACAGCAGGCCAATGGTCGCGTCCGATGTTATTGTTGATTTTGGGTGTGCGGCCAAACTCTCCCCACACAATTACGCTTATATCGTCCAGGAGTCCCTGGTCTTTCAGGTCATCAACAAGCGCTGAAATTCCCAGATCGACATGAGGGGCATTATGTCGCATGCGGTCAAAATTCTTGTTGTGTGAGTCCCAGGTTCCGAAATTAAGTGTCACGCACCGCACACCTGCCTGGACAAGTCTTCTCGCAACTAAGAATTGTTCTGTATGCCAGTTAGCCGGATGAGATCCACTTTTGAAGATGGGGCCACCTTGGCCGTATTTTTTTCGCAGGGTAGGAACCTCTTTCTCAAGGTCTAAAGCGTCCACCACCTTGCTTGATGTCAGTACTCCTAAGGCCTGATCGGTAAAGGAATCGACGCTGTTCAGAACTCCGCTGGTATCGATGTCTTTACGTATACGATCCAGACTTTTCAGCAGTGTCTTTCGGTCTCCAAGTCTCTCGAGGCTTACCTCGTTAAGTGTCATGTTGGCGATTCCCGTGCCGTCAGGGAGAAAGGCGGTGTGGGCGCGTCCCAGAAAACCGGGTTCTCCCGGATTAGCCCAGGGACGATGGCTGGTTTCAAGAGATAGACTTACGAAAGGCGGAACAGAAAGGTCAGAAGGTCCCATAATCTTGGATAGAAAGGCTCCCAGACTCGGACGATTCTTGATTCGGAAATCCTGTTCTGAATAGCCGCTGTAACACATGTATGGTGAGTGCTCATTACGATTTCCCACAACGGAACGGATCACAGCTAATTGATCCATTCTCTCAGCAAGATGTGGAAATAATTCACATATTCGAATGCCTGGAACACGGGTTTCAATGGGTTGAAACTCCCCTCGAATTTCCGATGGGGCATCCGTTTTGATTTCCCACATGTCCTGATGCGGAGGTCCGCCGGCAAGGAACACCATGATGATTCCCTTGTGGCTGTTTCCTGCAGCTGTCTGGGCCTGAAGGATCTGAGGCAGGTTCAGCCCACCCATTGCCAATCCACCTATTTGAAGGAAATCACGTCGACCTACTTTGTCACAAAAAGAACGGTTTGGAATTCCGCCATAAAGTGTGAACATTGGGAAGTCTCCAACCAAGGCAATAGAACAGGGTGGAAGTTATGTGCTTTTATCCTAATATCTTACCTGTCTACCCTGTTACAGCTCAAGCATTCTTGTAGTCAAACGGTTTTCAGCCCGCGATTATGAAGACGGGATGCCATTTTTTTAAGTAGTCTTACGAGTTTATGATATTGGCGTTCAAGCGATCGAAAGGGAGATTGGCTTAGGGATGATAGCGATTTTTTGGCGGATCGCTGATGTTCGATTTGCTCCGTTGGAAGTACAATGAGATATCGACATACTGTTATTGGGTGTGTCATTTTTATATCCGTGATGAGTGTTATGTTACGTGCCATTGAATCGAAACTGTTGTTTCCCGCTCCCCGGTTTCCTTCTGGAAACTGGTCTCCCCAGGACCTTGAGTTTGAAGAGATTGATTTTTCCTCCGAAGACGGAGTACCGTTACACGGTTGGTTTTTACCTCATCAAGACCCTCGAGCCCATGTGCTATTCTGTTACGGTAACGGTGAGCACGTCGCCTTCATAGCTCCGGTTTTGAAGCATCTGAACGAGGAATTGAACTGTTCGCTGTTCGCTTTTGATTATCGTGGGTATGGGCGAAGTTCCGGTTCTCCGACTGAACAGGGAATATTTGCTGACAGTCGTGCTGCTCACATCAAGTTTGCACAGTTGGCTGACATTAAATCTTCTGAAGTGGTGGTGATGGGGAAATCATTGGGAGGAGCCGTCGCTGTTGAACTAGCTGCAACCCGGACGATACGCGGCTTGGTTCTACTGCGGACATTTACCAGTATCCCGGATGTGGCCTCTTGGCTTTATCCGTGGTTTCCCGTTCGGTGGTTTATGCACAGTGAATTTAACTCGCTTCACAGGATTAAGAGTTATGACGGGCCGTTATTACAAGGCCATGGTACCGCAGATAAGGTTGTCCCCTATGTGCAGGGTGAGCAGCTGTTTGAGGCGTCTCCAAGTACTCGTAAACAGTTCGTTTCAATTCCTGGAGGAACACATAATGCTCCCATTGAAGCGAAATTTTTTGAAGCGTTCGAATTGTTTCTAAACGCGTTTCCTTAAAGCAACAGTCTTTAGCCAGAGTGTCGTGAAAGTGGTCCAGGTGAATTGGTGGATGCTATAAGTGTAAATCAATTAAGTAAGTATTACGGAAAGGCACGTGCACTCGAAGAGGTGAGTTTCACCATCTCAGAGGGGCGTTTGGTAGGATTTTTGGGACCCAACGGTTCTGGCAAGAGTACAACGATTCGAATCCTTTTGGGCATGGTGCGTGCCACGTCAGGTACATCCCGTATTCTGGATCAGGATTGTTGGGAAAACGGTCCATCATTGCGTCAACAGGTTGGATATGTGCCTGCTGAACTGCATTGTTTCATTCATCTCACAGGTGCGGACAATCTGTCGTTTCTGGCCGATGCCCGCGGGGTTGACTGCCAAAATGAGATTGATCGACTGATTCAGGTGTTCCAACTGGATTTATCAAGGAGGGTTCGAGATTACTCAAGTGGAATGAGGCAAAAATTGGGATTAATACAAGCAATGATGCACCGTCCCCGATTGTTGATTCTGGATGAACCAACGAACAATCTGGACCCCTTGGTTCGGCAGATGCTGTATGGAGAATTGGCACAGGTGGTAAACAGGGGCCAAACTGTTTTGCTGTCGAGTCATACTTTGAGTGAGTTAGAATCATTGTGTGAAGAAATTGTCATTTTACGTGATGGGCAGGTAGTCGATCATCAGACGATGGAAACTCTGCGTTCGCGTGCTGGACGTAAAATCACAATGGTTTTTTCCGGTTCAGAAAAATTCCCTGAAGACTACCCTGAGTCTCTGGAAATTACAGCTTGTCAGGAAAATAGGATAACGGCGGCATGGAACGGCCCTCTCGAACCTTTCCTGAGTTGGATATCAACGGTACGGATCCATGACCTTGTTATTGGCCCTCCCGATCTGGAGCGCCTTTTCCTGAGTTATTACGGGTGTCCGCAAACGGAGCTGCGATCATGAATGGTGCCCTGACTGCCAAGATGACCCGCGACTCGGCCGTGGTTGTTTTAATGACCTCTGTGGCCCTGGTGTTATTCGGATTTCTGTTTGTTCTGGCGATGTCCAATTGGGCACAGGACTTGTTATTGCTCTGGTCGAAGATCGGTTTCATACAGAGGATGTTCCGGTTTGTTCTAAGTATTGATCTTCAGGGCGAAGTTACGGTCAACACATTGATTGTATCCGGGTTTGTCCACCCGTTTCTGTTGATGATTACATGGGGATGTGTCGTCAGCATCTGTAC
>Ga0310344_10001112_pt1 | contig 20918 bp, 18 predicted proteins | sample HC15DNA20200_MG_FD_203801 | JGI IMG/M metagenome (GOLD analysis project Ga0310344, IMG submission 203801) | Marine microbial communities from station ALOHA, North Pacific Subtropical Gyre - HC15-DNA-20-200_MG | ecosystem: Environmental > Aquatic > Marine > Oceanic | place: Pacific Ocean: North... | reverse complement strand
CAGTAAATTCTATACTCAGGCTCAACCCAGACCCCATATATAACGTCACCAGGCCACTCACTATTAAAGTCGCAGATAAAAGAAAGTATATTACCCTATATCTAACAATATTCCACATATTTTCCCTTTCTAAGAAAATAGTCCTAATTTACGCGCCAATGGAGTGCTTAAAAACAACCCCAGAATCCGGCGTGTCACCACCAAAGCGGTCAACATGCTTAGTGCAACTCCTATTCCTAAAGTAAAAGCAAAACCTTGGACCAGGCCAGCACCAAGTCTTTCTCCAAACCAAAAAAGTATAGCCGCAATTATGAGAGTAGTTATGTTCCCATCTCGTATTGCGGGCCACGCTCGATTGAATCCAATTTCTATTGCAGATCCCAAACCTCTTCCACCTCGAATCTCTTCTTTAATTCGCTCAAAGATCAACACATTTGCATCAACTGCAAACCCAAATGAAAGTACGAACGCCGCCATTCCCGAAAGAGTAAGAACAACGGGAATTAGTTTAAATATACTTAGTACCATTGATGCATAGATCATTAAAGCGAGAACAGCAACCAAACCATTCAATCGGTAGTAAATGAGCATAAAGAGCATAACTAGAATTATGCCAATCGAACCTGCTTGTAAACCTCGTTCTAAAGCATCTGCCCCCAAAAAGGCATCTACATCTCTTTCATATATAGGGTCCTTACTTAAAGGGACCGGAAAAGCACCCGCATTAAGCTGTATCGATAATATTTGGGCGTCGTCCAAGCTCAGCCCCGTAATACGAGGACTGGTGGGTATTTCCGCCTGTACTACAGGAGTGAGAAGCGGGTCGCACCCAGGAGTAGTTGCATCTCCCAAAACGCAAGGCTCATCACCCGCGTCAAGGAAAATACCTAGTTGCCGTCTAGGATCGCTAATTTCATATTGGATAAGATCTCTTGTGAGGAGTCTGAAAGCCTCACTTCCTTTGCGATCAAATTGGAACAGGACTTCTGGTGAGCCAGTGGTAGGATCAAACCCAACCTGGGCAGAACCAGGGATTAGTCGTTCACCATTTATGTACACTAATTCCCCATCAACCGTCGAGTTACCTATCTCCCATTGTGCACTTACTGACTCTGTTACTTCGTCTTCCGCACTATCTTCACTGGTACCAGATTCTGTTTCTTTTGGTTGTTCAGTGGCTGTGACTGTCTGGGTGGAGGTAATCACAAGTTCTCTAAAATCTAAAACCGCTGGAGCCCCTATAAGGTTTTTAGCCGCTTGAACATCCTGTACTCCTGGTAGTTGAACTACTACCCTGTTCGAACCTAATGATTGTATAAGTGGTTCCGCGACCCCATAAGCATCTACCCTAGTCCTAATAACCTCTATGGTTCCTAGAAGATCTTCGGCTGAGGGATTAGGATCGACAGTCTCGTAGACTAAGTGAACTCCTCCTTGTAAATCGAGACCCAGCGTTAGCCCTAGAGGTGTTTCCTGAGAACCTTTAGTAGAATTTGTGAAAGGAACGTTCCACTCCGGTATCGCAACACTCGCAAATGAGGCTAAAAATACAATTATTATAAGGATAATCCCAACAATCTGACCTCGACGCACTATCTGATTCCCTCCATACGTATATCAGTTCCTATTTCATTAGATTCAATTTTTCGGATAAGTTTCTCAGCATATGTCAAAGCTGCTGCCTTATCTGTTATATCACCAATTGCAATCGCTTCTTTAATCTCGTCCAGCAATAATCCTATTAGAGGACCAGGTGTTAATTCAAGAGATGATATCAAATCATGCCCGGTTATTATTGGTAGTTCACCGTGACTATTTTGTTTTCGATCTATCAAGTCCGAAAGAATCCATTGACAATATTCTACACGACGATCCCACTGCTCATCCTCTAATTTTGGACCCTTAGCGGCTAAATAGTCAGCAATACTAAGATATAGTACTGAAAAAAGGGCATCTTCAAGATCACGTTTGAATCTAAAAATCGCCCTTTTGCTTGGTTTCTCCAGATTATTACTAAGTTGCATGGGACGCAAATGATGTTCAATTATTAGAGACACAAATTTGATCTCTCTATTGGAAAACCTCAATCGACTCATCAAACTCTTCGCAATTTCTGCACCCTGCTCTGGATGACCCAGAAAACGAGTTTTACCCGTTGAATCTGTTTTTTTGGTCGAGGGTTTTGCAATATCATGTAAAAGAGCCGCGATCTTAGTCAGCAACAAGCGAGATCTACCTACATTAACTTCTTCTTGAAAATATTCCTCATTCGATTTTATCCATGGAACGCGCTCAAGAATTTTGTTCTTATCCCGCAAATTTTTGGACGTCATTTGTTCAAAAAACCCGACCGTTTCTATCGAATGGTCTAAGACATCCCAATAGTGCTGCTCTGGTTGCGAAACACCTCGCGCTGACTCTAAATCGGGAAACAGTTGAATTAAAAGGTTATACATATCTAAATTTTTCAATATTGAAACGCTGTCATTAAGGTTCATCATAGTAATAAATTCATCACGGCATCTCTCTTGAGAAACATTCTTTAATAAATCAGAATATTTTTTAATCGCCATCTGGGTTTCATTATCAATCACAAATCCTAGTTCATTTGATAATCTTACAGCCCTAAGCATCCTAAGCGGATCATCAATAAAAATTTCAGTTGTAACCTGTTTAATAACTCGTTTAGCAATATCAGATATACCCCCAAATAAATCGATCACTTTATTAAGATCTAAATAATGGATCAATGGCAAAGCTATACAATTAATTGTGAAATCCCTAGAGGCTAAATTGTCTTCTATCGAGTCGCCCAAAGGAACAACATCAACCGTAAAGTCAAACCCATTCGCAGACGGAACTAACAAACGGTAGTACCCCCGATTTTCATCCATAATAAAAAATTTACATTGGAAAGCTTCGACTATTTTATTTACTTTCTGAACCAACGTTTTATCAGGAAATATAAGATCTATATCCCGAGTATTTCGACCAATGTAAGTGTCCCTTACATATCCACCTACGCAATAAGTACCGTCTATATCCATGCTCAGAACATCAACAATTTGACCCAATAAATCTTTTGCATCATTTGGAACTCTATTCATGATTTTCGTACCACGGGTTGCGCAGGACGTCTCAAATTCCACACATTGGTTGTAGTTATACTAGCTTCCGAATCGGCCGGTTCCTGTGAATCTAATTTGTATAATCGATCTAGGTCTTGCATCCTGTCGATATATACAATTCCATTTAGATGGTCAATCTCATGCTCCAAAGCCTGAGCAAGCAAATTTTCAGCCTTGATTCTAAATTCTTTTCCCTCGATATCTTGCGCTCTGACGGTAACCTTTAGTGATCTAATGAGGTTACCTCGAAATCCAGGAATGCTTAAACAGCCTTCATCTACTTCTCTTGTACCTACTCTTTTAATAATTTCTGGGTTAATCAACAAATAAGATAAATTTTCTGATACCTCGCGATTTTCTTCAGCTTCTTCAGGGATTTCTATATAAGCTATACGAAGATTCCGCCCAACTTGATTCGCCGCTATACCAACACCATTTTCAACGTGCATTGTTTCGATCATATCTTCAATCAAAGAAAACATTTCACTGGTTAGTTTTGTAACTTTTCTTGTTTTTTTCCTTAACACATTATCAGGAATATACGTGAGAGGTAATACGGCCATTAAGAATGCTCCTACAATAATAGTATTCGCAGAAATTATATATAGGAAATCCAATCAATGTAAACGGCATAAACCTAGCTAATAACACCAACTTAAACTGGGCCATTGCTAAGAACTAACTGGATCTACATCAACTATAACGTCTCGGTTAACCCGAACATACCTCAAAATACTGGCGATATCTTTCGCCAATAATTCAATCTCCCATCGATATTTCCCTCTCAATTTCTCAATACCCGAGGGGGCCGGTCCTACAATTCTGACATCAGAAAGACGATGGGTGCGAATAATATCTCTAAGATAAATAGAATCTTTTTCGGCTTTTTTCCTTACCTCATCTTTATCAGAACCTTGATATAAAAGCCGTGCCATAGTTGAGAAAGGCGGATAAAGAAACGCCTCTCGAAATTCGATCTCTTTTGCATAATATTCGTGATAATTTTGTGCTGCTCCAAGTGATATGGTTTTGTTATCCGGTGAATATGTTTGGATAATTACCTTGCCATCTATATCTCCTCGCCCTGCCCGGCCCGCCACCTGGCACAGTAACTGGAAAGATCTTTCACTAGATCTTAGATCAGGGATATTTAAGCCAATGTCTGCATTGACCACTCCTACAAGGCTCACAGATGGAACATCTAATCCTTTTGCCACCATTTGAGTACCTATTAAAATTTGATTCTCTTCCTCGAGGAATTGCTTTAGCAAATTTTGATGGTCAGAAAAGTTACGCACAGTATCGCTGTCCCAACGAACAATTCCAACATTATCGAATAATTTGCGGACTTCCTGCTCAATTTTTTGTGTGCCGATACCCAGAGGTTTTAAGCTATGTTTTTGGCAATTTGGGCAATTACCATTAAATCTTCTACTTGATCCGCACCTATGGCATACAATTCGATCGTCAGTGTGATGATAAGTCATCGAAACGGAACACCTATTACATTTCACTACAAATCCGCATAAACGACATTGGACCGATTGGCTTGAACCTCTTTTATTTACATAGAGGATAATTTTATGCTTAAGTTCTATTGCGTTCTCAATTTCACTCAAAAGTAATCTGCTTAAGATAGATCGATTACCAGCCTTTAATTCTTCTCTCAAATCAACAATGGAAACTTTTGCTAAAGCGTTTTGGATCTTTGGATGAAATTGTTCTGATTCTTTTGAGGGCCTTATCCTATTTGGAAGCTCAACCAATTGATATTCATTCATTCTAGCCCTATAAGTAGTCACAACATCTGGGGTCGCACTTCCCAGAATGACGATCCCATCGCTCATCGACGCTCGTCGAATCGCTACATCTCTCGCGTGGTATCTTGGAGTACGCTCGGTTTGCTTATATGTCCATTCATGTTCTTCATCAAGGATAATCAGGCCTAAATCCGGCTGAGGGGCAAACACTGCACCTCTAGAGCCAATAACAACATTAAATTTACCTTCCGATATATTGTGCCATTCTTCATAGCGCTCTCTCAGACTTAGTCCGCTATGCAACACTGCTACCTGCCCAGGAAAACGCTCGGAAAACCTGTTTACTGTTTGAGCAGTTAAAGCAATTTCGGGAACCAAAACTATTCCGCGCTTGCCGCGTTGAATCACATCAGACAAGGCTCTCAAATACACCTCTGTTTTTCCGCTACCTGTAACTCCATTTAACAGGAAAGTTCGACTACTATCGCTATTTATAGATTCATTAATTGCATCACGCACTTTCTGTTGATCTGGAGTCAAAAGAGGTGGGTCAACTTGGGGTGGAGTTCCATATCCTAGATACGGTTTCGCCCTTATTTGAATTTTTTCAATCCGGATAAAACCTTTTTGTACGAGCCGATTCCAAGGTGTACTTTGCAAAACTCCTGATTGCTCTTTCGCATCAGATAACAATATTCCTTCTTCTTCAACGGACGCCATAAAACTAAGAGCCTCGGACTGTCTATTAGCTCTAGAAACTCTAAGCGCGATTATCTCTTGAGCTGTAATTTCGTCAGAAACGTTTAAGAAAACCTTGTACGCTGACATTGGGCTAACCTTAGGAGGCCCAAAAGTTATATCTTTCTCTAAAAGCCCCTTAGAAACTAAACCTTTGACAATTTTATTTGCTTTATTACCAAATATTGAATCTATTTCAGTATATTTAGCTGCAGGATTTTCTTTAAAGTAATTTAGAATCTCCAACTGACTGTCAGTAAGTTTAGATTTAAAATCAATCGTGTTGTGTTTAAGTTTTACACTTTCCATCGTTTGAAAACCAAAACCCGGAGGCAACATCAACGCGAGTGCGGAATATAGAGTAGATAAATATTTTGATGAAATCCAAGCGGCGAGATCTATTTTGTTTGAATCGACAATCGGTTCTTCAACAATAATATCTTCGATATTTCTCACGTTTTCCAGCCGTGATTCTGAAGATAGCCCTACAACAATGCCATGAACTTTTCGCTTCCCAAAAGGAACCCAAACAACCTGCCCAACTTTGACCTTAGATAAATGGTCTGGGATCAAATAGGTAAAAACGCTTTTATTTCCACCATGAGAGTCAACGGTAACGTCAGCATAATGCATTATTTACCTCGAACCGGAAGAAAGCTAATTCTTGGAATCTTCCTCCGAAACAGTTTCCTCTTCAGATTCAGTAGATTCGTCATTCTCTTCTTCTTCAGATGAAACATCAGCGACATTTGTAGGTTCATCCGTTTCCTCACCCTCTGAATCAGGGGACTCCCCCATATCCGATTCAGAACTAAGAACATTTTCGGTATCATCTATTTTTTGCTCATTTAGTTCCTCGGTTAGTTGAGCCTCTGGATCGCTATTAGAAACATCTTCAATTTCCTCAATCGAAGTCTCAGTGCTTTCAGGGAGTGACTCTTCAGTTTGAATTAGATGCCTTTTCCTAGTGTTTTCTTTAATCCTAGCTCGGCGACCGGTCCGGCCTCTTTGGTAAAATAACTTCGCCCGGCGAGCCCTTCCTTGCCTAATAATCTCAATGTTTTCCAAACGGGGAGAATTAAGTAGAAAGGTTCGTTCAACACCTACGCCATCAATCACTCGCCTAATAGTGATATTAGCGTTAGCTCCATTTCTAGTCATCCACATAACGACGCCCTGTATCTGTTGCGTCCTCTGGCGTTCACCTTCTACCACTCTGTAAAATACCTTGACTGTATCTCCTGCCCGAATATGAGTATAACTATGCGTCTTTGGCATATTTTTTATCAGATGACCAACATCCATTTTGATTTAACCTTCCTAAATGTTATCGAGAGTTCCATATAGACAAATAAAAGGAAATACTATTAGCCGAAATCCTAAAGTACCTATAAGATTCCTAAATTATACGTTTGAACATAAATTTTAGCAAAACAGTTAATAATTTACCTTTTTACAAACTTACTTAGATTTGAGAAAAACATGATTCTCAATATCTACTGGTTTTGCTGCCAACCGTTTGAATACAGAAATTTTCTGTCGTCTTCTGATAAAGCCGTTTTATTAAGAAGATCAGGCCGAACGTTTAAGGTTAATAACAAAGATTGTTCCCGGCGCCATTTTTGAATGTTTTTATGATGCCCTGAGAGCAAAATAGAAGGGACTTGCGCCCCACTAAAATTCTCTGGCCTAGTGTATTGGGGGTATTGAAGCAAATTATTCGCGAATGAATCCATATCGCCGGACTCTTCGCTCCCTAAAACCCCTGGAATCCTTCGCGCAATCGCGTCTATAATCACCATGCTTGCCAAGTCACCCCCAGTAATAACGAAATCCCCTAAACTAATCGTGATGGTCGCCATATCTTCGCGGACCCTTTCATCAACACCCTCATAATTCCCAGATATCATTATTATTTCATCTTCCGTTGCTAACTTATCTGCCAACTCTTGATTAAACCTCTGTCCCCTTGGATCAAGCAAAATTATTGGTACATTAGATAAATTCCCATCCATTTCGCCCGCAACACTATTAATAGCTTCAGAAACGGGCTCAGGTTTAATTATCATCCCCGGACCACCTCCATAAGGGGAATCATCAACCATTTTGTTTGGCCCTTGGCCAAAGTTTCTGAGATCATGAACGCACAACGAAAATATTCCATCCTTTTGGCCTCTCCCCAAAACGCTTTGCCCGAGAGGACCGGGAAAAGACGATGGAAAAAGGGAAATTAAATGAAATCGCATCATATAGACTCCCTCAATAAATCGGGTTAGTGGGATGTATCTTTAAAGTAAATCATTTCAAGGGCGTGCGGTATTATACCCGCAATTGAATCCATACATTCCACCACTCCTTTTGGACTCCCTGGTAAATTAATAATCAAGCATTTACCCCTAATCCCGGCAATTTGCCTTGATAAAATTGCCGCTGGGGTTTGTTCGGACGTGTCACGCCTCATATGTTCTACAATACCTGGAACCATTTTCTCAATAACATCCATAGTAGCTTCAGGTGTGTTATCCCTTGGCCCGACCCCAGTTCCCCCTGTTGTAAGAATCAGAGCAATGGACCCCGAGTCAGCCCAATCAATCAATTGCTGTTTAATTATATCCAAGTCATCAGGGATGATTTTGCTATCGACGACGACCCCTCCCATATCTAGGACGACCTGTCTTAAGACTGCGCCACTAACATCTTGGGCACCTTCAATTGACCTGGAATCACTTAATGTAAGTAAGGCAACGGGAAAATCCGACATATAATCCACCTCATGAAAATTCTATCATACCTGCAGAGCGCTACACGCCCTCTAAATCGACGGATTCATCATCAGATAGTGTATTGGATTCATCAGGGGTGTTTGAACCCGTATCAGACTCGTACACGAGCCTTACAACCGCTTCAAATGCTTTTAGAAAGGATTCCAAGCCATCTTTGTTCCAGCTCGCGTCCCCCTTAGGCAGTTCACCAAGCAAACCTATTATAGCCGGATGTATACCTTCAATATTATTTATATTATCTACCAATAAGGCGCCAGAACGCTGCCCAACATTTGTCGTCTCATTTTCGGCGCCTAATTTACTTTGTCCTTTAGATACCGAAAACCTTTTTCGCCTACGCGGATTTTTCGGTTTTGTCGAAAGTTGCGTGTGTAGGGGTATTTCTGCGTTCAGGGCCAGTCCAACGAAAAAACTGACGGCTTTCTCGGCCGTCTCGGGCCCCGATCCAGCACGTTTAAAGGTTTCTAGAACATCGCCCCTGGTTGACCTTGACAGTTCTATGCCATCAATAAGATCTGAGTAGGCGCGAAGAACAATTCTGGACATAAAGCGTCTTCGCTCTTGGTCGTTTTCTGCGTCCATCAAGTTGATGAATTCATCTGTGGGTTCATAGCTATTAGGTGTAGTCAAGTTCAGGAATACCAGTGCCCCTTTGAGCGCCGACTCCGTGCTACCTGAAAAATTCATCCGCCCCCACACACTCTTGTCTAATCTTTGAGGCAAAGGCATTACATCAGAACGAATTCGATCTAAGAAGGTTTCCCAGCTTTTATATGATACATAAGGAGGAGGTTTTCTAGGACCCATATTTAAATACATCAACATCTCCGATATCGGTTCCGACAAATTAAGATTACTTTTTCGCGGCGTTTTCGTCAAATGGACAAGTGTTTTCACTGAGGGGATAAGTTTCTGAACCAATATTATGTGCTAAGGACAATTTTTTGAAACTGCCTTTTTTCGGTGGGATCATATGTTATCTCCTTTTAAAAGGGGGAGAAGGATGCAGAAGTGAACAAGAGAAGAGCGAAATAGATATAAATAAAGGTAATTTACCTTGAAGGGGGGCTGTATGGTGGCTGAAACACGTATTTTCCATACTCCAGCATTACTTAAGGAAGTTATAGGCTTTATGGAGCCATCTAAAGGGAAAAAATATATTGACTGCACGTTGGGAGAAGGTGGCCTATCTGAAGCAATTACCCGTAAGGGGGCCAGCGTATTGGCGTTAGAAGCAGATCCACAGATGCTGCCTGTAGCTGCGCAACGGCTTAAAAATTCCGGTTCGGATGCCGAATATAAATTAGTCCAAGGAAACTTCTCTGCCCTGGGCGATATCGCAAAACACGAGAAGTTTGAATCTGTGGACGGAATAATATTGGACCTTGGCTTATCATCTAGGCAAATACAATTTGAACAAAAAGGTTTCACTTTTCAACAAAATCAACCTTTAGATATGCGGTATGACCCTCAACAACTTGTAACTGCCGCAGATATCTTAAACGACATGCCCGAAGAAGAATTAATCGATATGTTAATTACTTTTGCGGAGGAAGAGAGATGGGCCGCAAAAAATATTGCTAAAGCAATAATAGCTAACCGACCTATCTCAACAACGTTAGACCTCGTAGAATCAGTTGAAATTGCCGTTGGGAAAAGAACTTCATCTCGAATACATCCCGCAACTAGGGTATTCATGGGTTTGAGAATTGTAGTAAATGCTGATCTACAATCCCTTGAATTGGCTTTACCTCAATCTTTAGAGCTTCTAAAGCCAGGAGGAAAATTATTGGTCATAGGCTACCAATCGCTCGAAGATCGAATTGTTAAGCGATTTTTGAAAACCGAGGCTACTGATTGCATATGCCCCACTATTCAAATCGAATGCAACTGCAACCATAAAGCATCCGTTAAATTAGTGCGCAAGGGAGTTGTGACCCCGTCTTTGGATGAAATATCTCGAAATCCAGCGAGTAGGTCAGCAAAACTCAGAATAGCCGAGAAATTACCCAAAGAAGCTGCATAAAAAGAAAATAGAGTAAAAATACTGAGAAAGGTAACACGAATCCGATGGAAGGTATAAAGGTATCCTTTGATCTAGGTGAATCTAGATTTAGAGCCGTTGTAGCTAAGCAAGGAAATGATTCATTAAGAATCGTAGCAAATGCTGAAGTCGAATCTTCTGGTATAGAAGGTGGGGCGATTTCAGACAGCATTGCTTTGTCTGCCTCCCTATCGAAATGCATAAGAATGGTGGAATCCCAAATAGGTTTTCCAATAGCAGAGGCTGTTGTTATCGTTCCCGCTATTTTCACCCACCATCAAAACGGTCAAGGAGTAAGGAGAATCGGGGGTAGAAAAAGAGGTATCAGGGAAACCGATTTAAACAAAGCACTTTCCAATATAGCGTATGAAGAGGATTCTGGAATATCTACCGAACGTCTCGATTTCGAGAAAACTTTATATGAACTCGATGGAAAATATTTTATAGATCCACCAATAGGAATACCCGGTCAAGAATTATCCATTTTTGTATCTACTATCTCAATAGAAACAAATACAAAAATAGAGCTAGAACAAATATTTAGTTCACTAGGTATAGACAAAATACAATTGGTCCCAAATCAAAGAGCGGGCACACTTGGTGCACTCACCGAAGGAGAACGCAAACTAGGCGCAGTACTATTTGATATCGGTAACAGGGTATCAACGGTCACTTTGGTTAAAGGGGACCGAATGTTAGACAGCGGAACAATCCCCGGAGGAGGTTTCCATTTAACAAATGACCTAAGTTTAGGTCTTTCAATAAGTAGAGAAATTGCAGAAAAGGTCAAATTGGAATTTGGAACAACTACTTTAGAAATAGGTTCAGCCGAAGTGTCCGTTGAAAGCAATGAAGACGACCCGATATTAATAAATAGGGTAAGAATGATCGAGCTATTAAAGGAAAGATCCAAAGAAATATTAGGAATGGCTGAAAATTATATGAATTCATCTGGCTATGGAGACCTTCCCGCCGGTGGGATCATTTTAACAGGAGGTTCTAGTCAACTCCCTGGTCTCGCCGACATGATAAAGCAAAGATTTAATTGCCAAGTAAGAGTAGGTAGTCCAAGAGGTGCCGAGAGAATATCAGATAACTTGAATCTTCCTAACTGGGCTCCGAGCATAGGTGGGTTACTTTGGTCAAACGATGGTATGCAGAAAAAATTACCCCTCGTTATAAAAAAACTTATTTCCCAATTCCAAACGATGAAACAGTACTTACAAGACAATAATGCACGAAACAACCCTACCCTCCCAATTAGAGATAGTAAAACTCAAGGGGAGGTCGCGTTAACAAAATAATATATGGCAAATCTAAAACAATTCAAAAAGCAAATAAGTAATTGTTAAAAAGGAGAATGAAATGACTACAGAAAAAGATATGGACAGTTTAGTTTCAATAAAAGCATTTGGTGTAGGAGGTGGAGGAAGTAATGCGGTTTCAAGAATGGCCGCAGAAGCGTCACCTAGCGTTGAGTACATCGCGGTAAACACTGATGCACAAGCTCTAATGAAAACGGAAGCTCCTACTAAACTCAGAATAGGAGATCAACTAACAAGAGGATTAGGCGCAGGAGGAGATCCTGAAGTCGGTAATGAAGCGGCAGAAGAAAGCCGTGAAGATATCTACGAGGTAGTCAAAGGTTCTGACATGGTTTTTATCGCAGCGGGTATGGGCGGAGGAACCGGTACAGGAGCAGCTCCCACGATCGCCCAAATCGCAAAAGAAACAGGTGCTTTAACAATTGGAATAGTCACTAAACCGTTCGCATTTGAAGGCCAAAGAAGAGCTCGACAGGCAGAAGAAGGTATCGCGCGAATGCATGACGCGGTTGACAGTTTAATAGTAATACCCAATGAAAAATTACTAGAGGTAGCAGGAATGGAAGCGTCGTGGAAAGATGCTTTTGGTCTAGCTGACGATATCTTAAGAAATGGAGTACATGCTATTTCTCAACTAGTAACGGTACCCGGAGAGATTAATCTAGATTTCGCCGACATTAGAAGCGTGATGGCTAATTCAGGTCAATCAATAATGGCAATTGGAGAAGGCAGAGGAACCTCAAGAGCCGTAGATGCAGCCCGAGCGGCGATCGAAAATCCATTACTCGATATCGATATAACGGGTGCTACAGGTGTTTTATTCAGCATAACAGCTGGATCAGACCTAGCACTCGCTGAAATACACGAAGCAGCAGCTGTTATCGCCGATTCTGTAGACCCAGATGCCAATATAATATTTGGTGTAGTACCCGACAAAAAAGCTGACAAAGATATAAAGCTCACACTGATAGCGACAGGTTACGAGTCAAACACACCGAGTGAAGAAACTGTGGTAGACGAAATTCTACAACAGGCACTAGGAGATGGTGACTTCGATTTACCACCTTTCTTAAGAAGAAAAGGAAGGGTGGTTCGTTAATTAGCAAATAAACATCCTCCCATTTTATCCCTACCCCCCCATGTAGGCGTAGGCTCAGTCCCATCATCCAATCTGAGCCTACGCTTATTTATTAAAAGCCAAAAATCGCAAAATGTTTGCTTGTATCACTGCAGATTTTTTTTGATTTCTATAAGCTCAGGCGGTAAGGAAAATTCTATATCCTCTTCAACCGCTTTTAAGCTCTTAAATTTAGGGCTGTAGTTTTCTTCGAAAAATAATATCACCTCATCAACGAGCTTCTCAGGAGTCGATGCACCCGAAGTTATACCTATTCGGGTAATGCCATCTAGCCAATCAGTCTGTAATTCAGAAATATTGGTTATAAGGTGCGATGGAGTACCTAGTATACTTGCAACTTCCCTTAACCGTTGTGAATTTGAGCTATTTTCTGCTCCTAAGACCAGTATTAAATCAACTTCCTTCGCAAGCAATTTAACCGCATCTTGTCTATTTTGTGTGGCAAAACATATATCAGATGTAGCAGGAGTGATCATATTCGGAAATCTTTTTTTCAATACCTCAAGTATGCCCTTAGTATCGTCTACACTTAAAGTCGTTTGGCTAATCACAGCTACTTTATTAGGATCAGATATATCGATATTTTCAGCTTCCTCTACAGTGCCGACTAGAACCATGTTCTCTGGAGCCTCACCCATAGTGCCAATAACTTCATCGTGTCCTTCATGTCCTATTAGAATTATTGTGTTTCCTCTGGATGCATACTTAACCGCTTCAATATGTACTTTAGTTACTAATGGGCAGGTAGCATCAATAAAATCTAAAGATCGCTTAGTAGCCATAGCCTTAACGGTTGGCGCAATTCCATGAGCACTAAAAATAACGCGAGCGCCTTCCGGAACCGCGGTTACCTCTTCTACAAAAATCGCCCCTTTTTGTTCGAGTTCTTTAACAACAAAAGGGTTATGAACGATCTGCTTTCTGACATAAATTGGAGCACCATATATTTTTAGTGCTTCGTCTACAGCATCAATCGCTCGTATAACTCCCGCACAAAAACCTCGTGGCTCAGCCAAGATAATTTCCTTGATCATCGTCGGTCCAAATCCTATCATCAAATCATTTAAAACTAGTAAACTAGCTGCAACCTTTTTAGATTACATGTACACTAACATGTGATGGGATAAATATAACCTTTAAGGACGTTTCTGTGAATCACATTCGTACAATTGGTAAATTACCTGAGAACGTTGATACACTTATCGCCGCTTTTTCAGGATGGTCCGATGCAGGAGATGCAGCAACAGGTGCAGTCAGGTATCTGATTCGTGATCGCAAAGCGAAATTAATTGCAGAATACGAACCAGAAGATTTTTTTGATTTTACTCAAAATCGCCCAATTGTAAAAGTAGGAGATAAAGGGATAAGAAGCCTATCATGGCCTAAAAATGAATTCTATTTTTCGGAAGGTTCTGAGGGGACCGCACCGCTTCTATTATTTGCTGGGACGGAACCAAATTTAAAATGGGGAACCTTTTCAAACTCATTTTTAGATGTTGCAGAACTCTGTGGTGTTAAACAAATTATTACTTTTGGTGCTCTACTTAACGCAGTACCACATACAAGGAAAGCGCAAGTTAATGGCTCGTCAACTTCAAAAGCCACTTTGGAGATAATGGAAAAAATTGGAATCCTTAGTGGTGGGACTTACGAAGGACCAACAGGAATAGCTTCAGCAATTATCCAAATTGCTAAAGAACGCGGTATGGATCATACAGGTTTTTGGGGACATGTTCCTCATTATATCCAAACAAACCCTAACCCTGTTGTCATTGAATCAATGCTTGATAGATTGAGATCTGTTTTGGGCATATCTATGGACCTGAATGAACTTGCTGGTGAATCAGCTGCTTTTATTGAACGTTGTGAAGAAGCTATAAAAGATGACCCTTCTATCCAAGAATATGTTGAAAGATTAGAAAAATATTTTGATGACATTGTTCACGAGGAAGATTTAGAGATATTTTCCCAGCAAGAACTTAGTGCTCAGCAAAACACCTATAGTTCAAGCGATTTCCCTAATACAGAGGATCTGGTGGAAGACCTCGAAGATTTCTTAAGAAAAAGGCGTAATGCCGACTAATATGAAATAAACATGAGTATCGGTGAGTATCTTTATAATATTCATCAATTAAACTGGACCAATTACAAGTAATTTGGATAGTATATTGTCATATATGCTATTTTTTGTCGGGGTGTAGCGCAGTGGGAGCGCGCCTGTTTTGGGAACAGGAGGTCGCGAGTTCGACCCTCGCCACCCCGACCAGCATTTATTGCGTTTAAGCTAATACTGGATGATTGGGTAATATATGTGAAACCATCGAAGTGATTTGTTATTATCAGTATATTGAAAATAAGACGGGGGGAACTTTAATGATCGATCTTTTGTCCATCGCTAAAACGGAAAGCCAAGACGGCGATCTGCTAAGTACATTGTCCAATTTATTTGAAACTGCTGATGTTAAACCTGATGGTTATCCAGACGCTGTAGTTTGGAAAGGCGGAAATCACGACGGCAATATAAACCCTGTTGCCCACTCTTTAACCGATGCGTACGCTTTGTTAGGAACGTTAGCGGCAATCGATATACTAGGACTACCTTTTTACGCAGTTCCAATGTGGGCGCAGTACAGGCATGATACAAATTTGGCTCCTCTCAGTTGGTTCGGTAATATGCCGGTCACATCAATAAAATGGTCTACAGCAGGAGACGCTTACGTAAACGATGGCAGCGGAAATAAGGTTGTAGTTTCAGGAAAATCTGGCAACGCTCCTTTACGAACTCAAGCCGGTGTCTATTGTAATGTGAGACCTTATGGGCCCATAACTGTAGTCCGATCAATGCCTTGCTTACCTTATTCGCAGGACAAGCCAAAATTTGATGTTGATGAACTGGGAATCATACACTCTGAGATGAACACCCCAGGGATTCAAATGGCTTACGCAAACCGATTGTTTCTCAAAATGGTTCATGAAACTGGCAATCTGGGCAGAGTAGCGATGAAACCTACTCAAGCGATGGAAGATGGAATCAATGCTGGTCTCCATTCTTGGCTAATAAAAGGAACTAAATTTGAAGTTGGACGCCAGTATGCAGTCGACCCATATGAAGAGCACAAAGATCGGATAGACAAAATAATTTCCCTGCTCCCTGCGGATTTTAAAGATGGAATGGAGAATTGGGGAGGTAGAATAGAGCAGCATATCTCAGACACTAACTACGGTCTCTTAATATGGGACCTAATAGAGCAAAGAGACACCATCGTATTGGCAACCGATTTAGATGGTGACCGTCTAACCGATCTACTAGCGGACATCTCTGATCCACTACGAGCATTTTCTGGAATAATTGCGAAACAAATGGGTAACGAAATTGACACTCAGAAATTGTGGGCGGAAATGGGCTACGTCACTGGTAATGGCCGAGATATGACATCTGTAATGCATAGGATCGATGGCCCTCCAATACACGAACAAACTCTTGGTTCAGCAGATGCTATGCTTCTGCGCCTTCTTAATGGAGATGAGTGGGTTGGTGGAACAAAGCAGCCGTATGACCCGCGTATCCATTTTGTATTGATAAGAGACGCCTACCTAGACGCTAACCCAGGTAATTCTGTTCTAAAAGATTGGCTAGATAATGCACTAGAGATTTTTGACGGGATTTATAGTGGTGATCGTCCAGGTTTCCTAGATGGTTATAAATTGCTTAAAGAAGCTATCACCCCATGGAGTTAAGACCATCTTCTAAATACGCTTAAAAAACTTGGGATAGCTACAACAAAAACAACGCACGCTGAAATTATAAAAGGTATGCCAGAGTTATCTCCATATATATCAGTCAATATTCCGCTCATCAAAGAACCTACCACAACCCCCGCGGAATACACACCATAGAATATCCCAAAGCCTAAACCTCTGTTTTCAACCAATGTAGAATCGACCACTAAAGCGGTTGCGGCTGGGAAAAGAACGCCAAAACCTAAACCATAGATCGACATACCCAAAAAAGCTCCGGAAATATTGGGTGAAAAACCTAATACACCTATGCCGAGTCCCATAGTAACTAACCCTACGTTAAGGAAAATAATTCTATTATATTTATCGCTCAATTTTCTAATAGGAGTAACCATCATAAGCATCGCCGTAAGTGCATAAATTGTGAAAACTGAGCCAGCTACGGACGAGGAAAGCTCTAGAGATTCCAATGTTAGTGGTAACTGAGTAACTAAACTACCTAATCCTATTGTGAAAGCTAAAACAGCTATACATGCAAGCGCTAGACCTCTATTAAATATGTTTGAAAGATTTAATTCACTAAAAAATCTCTTGAAACGTTGTGTCCCATCTCTAGTATCGGAATAGACAGTTTCCGTTGATAGAATCCAAAAAATAAGACCAGAAAACGCCATCAACATTGATCCAACTATAAAAACAAACTCTGTGCCAAAATAATCCTTACCAATACCAGCAAAAGGAGGACCTATAATGGCAGCAACAGCAACAAATGCCCCGCTAAGACCCATTACGCTTGCCCTCCGGTTAGAAGGGCTAATATCGCCCAACATAGCGAATGATCCGGGGGTTAAACTAGATGAAGCAAATCCATGCACCACCCTAGATAATAACAATATAAGTGGGCTAGTCGCAGCCGCATACCCTAATAGAGCGACAGAACTAACAACGGCTCCTAAAATAATTGGGGTTTTGCGCCCCAAAAAATCAATTAGCCTACCAGTAATTATGTTTCCAAAAAGGTTAGTAGCTGAATAAGCTGCCATAATTACACCGACGTAAGATGCTGAAGCCCCAAGTTCCCTGGCGTAAGGGGCAACTATAGGAAATTGGATAAATAGATCAAAGAAGACAATAAAAATAACCATTCTTGACGAGATTGCATTCCTAAGCTGTGGCTTACTTATCTCGCTATCAATTGAAACCATTTATGCGCGCACCTCTAATTTTTTATTTAATTGTTCGAATCAAAATAATAATAAATATATTTAAAACTATATTAAAGACTTAGATTGGCCACCGTCTATATTAATACAAGCACCGGTTAAAATACCAAGATTATCTGAAGATAAAAATGTGATTAAATCGCCAACGGGCTCTGGCCAACCAAATTTTCCCATTGGTAAATTTTGACTTACGAATGCTTCGACTACGTCTTTAGGCTGGTTCTGTTGAAATCTATCCCAACTACCCCCTGCGAATTCTATAGATCCCGGGGCCACGCAATTAACTAATATGCCATGTTTTGCGTAATCTAGAGCTGTATTTTTTGTTAGGGCAATAAGCGCAGCTTTGGTTGTCATATATGCCGCACCTCCACCATATTCCCTGCCCCAAATTGAAGCTACATTTATTATTCGCCCCCACTCTTTTTCTTTCATTTCTGGTATTACTAGTCGAGACATCTCTATAGCAGAAATTAGGTTCAAATCCAATAGATCTTTCCATTGTTGATCGGTAGTTGAAACAATATCTCCACGCACGCTACCTCCGGCGTTATTAACTAATATATCGATGTTCCCATTTTGTTCAATCACACTTTCGTATAATTTTTGGCGTTCATCTGTTTGGGATATGTCTGCGACGAAGCCAGAAATATGACCTCCCATTTTTCTTATATGATCAACGGTTTCATACAATGTACTTTCGGTACGTGCACATATAACTACATGCACACCTTCTTTCGCCAAACTCATTGCAGCCTGTTTCCCTAAACCTCGACTACCGCCAGTTACAAGAGCAACTTTACCCTCTATTCCTAAATCCATTCATCACCTCTTATCCGCACTAAATCTATGAGTATTATTTACAAATATGCCCTGTTTATATCAAGTATTCCAACAAATTCTTTAATCTTCCAGCATATCTTTAATCGTTGATACCACCCTGGCAGGGTTTGGAACATATAGATCTTCTAACGAAGCGCTATAGGGAACTGGAGTATGAGGAGCAGTAACCATTTTGGGTGATTGCTTTAACAACGAAAAACCCTTTTCGACTACTGATGATATTATATCGGATGCCATTCCACACCGCGGGTTATCCTCATCCACCACTACTAATCTCCCAGTTTTGGAAACCGATTTTAATATGGAATCGGTATCTATAGGAGAAAGGCTCAGTAAGTCGATAACTTCTACATCAATTCCAAAAGTCTCCAAAATTTCAGCGGCCTCCAGGCAAATATTCGTCATATGAGAAATTCCAACCAAAGTTAAATCTGAACCTAGTCGCGAAACCCGGGCTTTTCCTATCGGTAACTCATAGTCTGCCTCGGGTACAAAAGATTCTAGGTCTAGAAGTTTTTTGTGGTCACAAATGACAACAGGATCATTATCCATTATCGCAGAGCCTAGAAGGCCTTTAGCGGTATAGGCATCACTAGGTGCAACTACCTTTATCCCCGGTATATGTACCAAAAGAGAGTAAATTGATTCAGAATGTTGGGCTCCCCACCCTACACCTGCACCGATTCGAGTGATTAAAGTAAGGGGTACTCCAAGTTGGCCACCCAACATATATCTAGTTTTAGCGGCGTTATTCAAAATTTGATCCATACAAACACCAACAAAATCTATAAACATTAACTCCACTACGGGTCTCATCCCAACAGAAGCGGCTCCTATGGCAGCTCCCACAAATGCAGATTCAGAAATCGGAGTATCCAAAACTCTCTCAGGCCCAAAGAGATCGTATAATCCCTGCGTCCATCTCGCTGAATTTCCCCAAGCATCTGAAAATCCTTGTTCTGACCTACCTGCCGCACCAACAATGTCTTCTCCCATAACAAAAACAGATTCATCCTTCGACATTGATTGTTTTATAGCTTCATTCTGGGCCTGGGAGTATTTAAGTAGCCTTCCAGATTTTGGCGTTTTGATATCTAGTTGCATTAAAGTTACTCCATACTACTTACGGCGCGATTTAGTTGATCCTTAGGGTAATTATCATATACGTCCTTCTCAAGTTCCTCGTGCGATGGGAAAGGTGATTTTTTTGCGAATTCCACTGCTCGAACAATATTTTCATTTATTGCTAGCTCCATATCATCTAGCTCATCTTTTGTCGCGCCCCCCTCTTCGAGCAGAAACACACGAAATTTAGGGATGGGATCAATTTTCTTCCAATCAAATTCTTCAGAATCAGATCGATATCTTAGGGGATTATCACCTAAAAAGTGGCCACGGTATCGATACGTTTTTGCTTCGATAAATGTTGGGCCATCGCCGTCCCTTGCTCGACTAACTGCATTTTTAGCACAGTCAAAAACAGCCAATGGGTCCATCCCATCCACTACCTCCCCTGGCATGCTGTATCCTTTTGCGCGATCAGCAATATTTTCGATCGAAACTGAATAGTCTGAAGGGGTAGATTGAGCATATAAATTATTCTCACACACAAATATTACTGGAAGTTTCCAAATAGAAGCGAGGTTCATTGATTCGTGAAGAACACCTTGATTTGTGGCCCCATCCCCAAAAAAAGAAACTGCTACTTGATTAGTACCCATTATTTTTGCTTTCAATGCAGCCCCACACGCCAGGGGGATACTAGACCCAACTATACCGTTAGCTCCAAGCATACCCACCTTAGAGTCGGCAATATGCATGGACCCACCTTTTCCTTTATTAGCACCACCGACCCTGCCAAAAATTTCTGCCATCATGAGATTAATATCAACACCTTTTCCTATAGCATGGCCATGGCCGCGATGGGTGCTTGTTAAATAATCATTTTGATCAAGAGCTAGGCAAACGCCAGCGGCGACCGCCTCTTGACCTTCCGAAGAATGTAAAAGCCCTCGAATACGTTCATCAACGATCTGACGTGAGGCTATTTCTTCAAATTTCCTTATGGTAAACATAGAACGATATATATCTAATAAATGTTCCACTAGACCACCTAAGTTGCTGTTTTCTTTGGTTTTACTAAAAACAAAATTTTGTTTGCAATTATTTTCTCATATCTTAGAGATTAATTATATGTT
>Ga0310344_10001111_pt1 | contig 20924 bp, 16 predicted proteins | sample HC15DNA20200_MG_FD_203801 | JGI IMG/M metagenome (GOLD analysis project Ga0310344, IMG submission 203801) | Marine microbial communities from station ALOHA, North Pacific Subtropical Gyre - HC15-DNA-20-200_MG | ecosystem: Environmental > Aquatic > Marine > Oceanic | place: Pacific Ocean: North... | reverse complement strand
AATTAAGAAAAATATTAATGTAATTAGAGGTACAAATATCCAGTTGTCATTATTTCTTTTTTTTAATTTAACTAATGTAAATAAAAATATTATAAAAAAAAATTTAGATAAATAAGCGCCTGGTATATTGCTTCTAAATGGTCCTGTTAATCTAAAATGATCATTAGAATAATATCCTAAAATATCAGGTCCATATCCTTTAATTATATCGAAATTTAAAAATTGGTAAAATGTATCAATAAAAACAAAAATGAAAGCAATAGAAGTAGAATATAAAATATAAATTAAATATTTGCTATTGTTTAACACCCAATATTGTAAAGCAATGGCAAAAATAAAAAAACGTATGAATAAAATTGAATGTTCTAATGCTATTTTAAGATCTAGAGCAAAAAAACTTGCGAAAATTAAATAAATCCATAAAAAAAAGATTATTTTTACCCATTTTATTTTTAACCAATTCCAATCTTTATTAATTGTAGAATTTATTAAAAATAAAATTGAAATTAAACTTACTATAATATCTGAGGGTGCTTGGCCAACAATAATTGCAAATGGAAGCAAAATAAGTAGAAAAAGTGGTATTTTTTTTAAACTTATTTTATTCAAATTAATTTCTTTTTAAATTTTTTCCTGGTTTCCATAGAATATCTTTTTTACCTTTATTATTTGTATATCTAGCTAGCACAAATAGTAAATCAGATAATCTATTTAAATATATAATAGTTATAGGATTAATTTTTTCTTTTTCAGATAATGCTACAACTTTTCTTTCCGCTCTTCTTGTCACAGTTCTGGCAATATGTAAGTAAGTTGATGATTCCGAGCCTCCTGGAAGTATAAAAGAATTTAATGAAGATAATTTTTTATTAAAGTTATCAATATTTTTTTCAATAAATTCTACTCTATCTTTTGTTATACTTAATTTTTTTAAGTTTTTTTTATCTGGGACACATAAATCTGCCCCTAAGTCAAATAAATCATTTTGTATTACTTGAAGTATTTTTTTTATTTTTAAATTTGTTCTTAAAATAGATAGACCAATTGTTGCATTTGCTTCATCCACAGATCCATAAGCATCAACTCTTAAAGAATTTTTTCCTACTCTTTTCCCATTTCCAAGAAGTGTAGAACCTTTATCTCCAGTTTTAGTATATATTTTATTTAATTTAACCAATTTAATTTAAAAACTTAATTAAGAACACTAAAGAGAATATTAAAATAATTATCCCTTGGGTTATTACTCTAAGTCTCATTAATTTGTTAGAATATTTTTTATTAAAATCACTTTTTGATAGCATTGATATTAATCCTATTAGTAAAACTATAAAAACTAAAATTAGGCCAATTATTATTAATATTGGTGCAATTTTTGTAAAAAGTTCCATTGAATTAAATTAACTTAATAAACCTTTTGCAATTACATGGGCTTGTATTTCTGCTGTTCCTTCAAAGATATTTAAAACTCTAGCATCACATAACACTCGGCTTATTGGATATTCTAAAGCATAACCATTTCCTCCATGGATTTGAACAGCATTATCAGCGTTAGACCACGCTACCCTAGCAGCTAACAACTTTGCCATCCCTGCTTCAATATCACATCTTTTATCAGAATCCTTTTCTCTTGCAGAAAAGTAAGTTATTTGTCTTGCAATCATAGTTTCTACTGCCATCCACGCAAGTTTTATTGCGACTCTAGGAAAATCAAAAATTTTTTTTCCAAATTGCTCTCTTTCTTGAGAATATTGTAAACCAATATCTAAAGCATTTTGAGCTAATCCTACTGCTCTAGCAGCAGTTTGAATTCTAGCTGATTCAAATGTTTCCATTAATTGTTTAAAACCTTTACCTTCTTCAGTACCTAAAAGATTTTCTTTTTTTGCTTCGAAATTATCAAAAGCAATTTCATATTCTTTCATTCCTCTATATCCTAATACTTCTATTTCACCTCCACTCATTCCTTTGGTTGGAAAAGGATTTTCGTCAGTTCCTCTTTCTTTTTCAGCTAAAATTATACTTAATCCTTTATATCCTTTTTCTTCAGGATTAGTTCTTACCATCATTGTCATTAAATCTGTACGAGCTCCATGAGTAATCCAAGTTTTATTACCAGTAATTTTATAAACATCGCCATCTTTTACTGCTCTAGTTTTTAAGCTTCCAAGGTCCGATCCTGTATTTGGTTCGCTAAAAACTGCTGTTGGAAGAATTTCTCCAGAAGATATTTTTGGTAACCATTTCTTTTTTTGTTCTTCAGTACCTCCGAGTTTTATTAATTCGGCAGCTATTTCTGCCCTAGTTCCGATTGAACCTATTCCAATATAGCCACGACTTAATTCTTCAGTAACTACGCACATAGCAATTTTTTTCATTCCTAATCCACCATATGATTCAGGAATTGTTAATCCAAAAACACCAAGTTCACTCATTTGTTTAATTACATCCATAGGTATTAACTCATCTTTTAAATGCCATTCATGGGCGTTTGGCAAAACTTGTTCTTCAGAAAACTTTTTAAATTGGTCTTGTATCATTTCTAATGTCTCGTCTTCCAAACCTATGTTTCCATAATTTTTATCTGAAATTAATTTTGCAATTTGTATTTTTACTTCATTTGTATTTCCGTTTTTTATTAAATCTTTTACATCTTCAATTAAAAAATTATTTATTTCTTGATCTGTTAACCCAAAATCATGCGCTCTTATTATTTCTGATTGCCACATTGGTATTCCACCAACTATTTGTGATAAATATTCGCTAAAAGCTGATTGCAAAATTAGTTTTTCTGTTTCAAAAATTTTTTTATTTTCATCTAACTTTTTTGCCCAGTTAAGCATTTCTCTTAATGCCATATTGTATGTTTTTAACCAAGCAAAACCGTGTGAGATAAATTGTTCTTTTTCTAAAAGTTTTGTGCTAAAAACTCCATTTTCTGAAACTTTATTTTTAACGTGTATTTCAGCTTTTTTTATTAATTCATCTAAAGCTTTTAAAGAAGCTTCACATTTTTGAAAAAGATCATTAAATAAAACATTGTCTTTTTTTTTAATATCTATAGCGGCATCAGTCATATAATATAATATACTATTTTAAAGTCTTCATGCCAGGCTTCTTTGCTTGAACTAAAACCGCCATGTTGCCAGGTTTATGTTCATTTCTTGCCATTTTCATATGTGCTTCTGGTATATCTTTCCAACTTAATACTTCGGACATACAAGGATCTATATTTTTATTAATAATTAATTTGTTTGCTTCTGAAGCTTGTTTTAAAGTTGCAAAATGACTTCCTTGTATTCTTTTTTGATGCATCCAACCATAACGAGCATCAAATGTTAAATTATATCCACTTGTAGCTGCGCAATAAACAACCATACCTCCTCTTTTTACTACAAAACAAGAAACAGGGAAAGTTTGACCGCCAGGATGTTCAAAAACACTATCTACCGCAATATACTTTCCTGTATATTCCCAAATTGCTTTTCCAAATTCTTTAACTTTTTCTATGTATTCTCCATATGCTTTTACATCATTTACATCTGGCAATTCACCCCAACAATCGAAATTTTTTCTATTTATAACACCTTTTGCTCCAATAGATTCTACATATTTAATTTTGTCATCGCTTGATACAACGCCTATTGCATTTGCGCCAGCAAATTTAACTAATTGTGTTGCAAATACACCTAATCCTCCAGTTGCTCCCCAAACTAATACATTTTGCCCTGGTTTCAGAGAGTGAGGATCATGACCATATAGCATTCTATAAGCTGTCGCTAGACACAGAACATAACAACCACTTTCTTCCCACGTAAGATGTTTTGGTCTATGCATTATTTGTTGTTGTTGAACGGCAGTAAATTGTGCAAATGAACCATCTGGAGTTTCATATCCCCAAATTCTTTGAGAATTTGAAAGCATTGGATCTCCGCCATTACATTCTTCATCATCACCATCATCTTGATTGCAATGAATTACAACTTCATCTCCAATTTTCCATCTTTTTACTTTTGATCCTACTGCCCAAATAATTCCAGAAGCATCAGACCCTGCTATGTGAAATTCTGCTTTATGGTAATCAAAAGGAGAAATAGGTACTCCACGAGAGGCCCAAACACCATTGTAATTAACTCCTGCAGCCATTACCATAACAAGCACATCATTTTCACCTACTTTTGGGGTGTCAATTACTTCAATTTTCATAGCAGATGTAGGATCACCATGTCTTTCTTTTCTAATTAGCCATCCATACATTTGTTTAGGAACATGCCCCAATGGTGGAATTTCGCCTATTTCATATAATTCTTTTTTTTCGTTCATTTAAATATTTTTAATATAATAGATAATATAAAAATCTAATAAATTTTTTTTTTATAACTATATATACTTTTTTTTCGTAATTAAAAACAAAATATGAATAAAAAAGATAAAAAAATTAAAGATGATATATGGCTTATTAGAACATATTCAGGTCATTCATCAGCAAAAGAGTCCAATAAGCTCTATAAAATGAACTTAAAAAAAGGGCAAACCGGGCTATCGGTAGCCTTTGATCTTCCTACTCAAACAGGTTATGACTCTGATCATATTTTAGCACAGGGAGAAGTTGGAAAAGTTGGAGTACCTATTTGTCATTTAGGAGATATGTTGGATTTATTCGATGGTATTCCAATTGGTAAAATGAATACATCTATGACGATAAATGCAACTGCCGCTTGGTTATTGTCTTTATATATAGCTGCTGCAGAAAAAAGAGGTTTTAAAAGAAGAGATCTTCAAGGCACAACCCAAAACGATATTATTAAAGAATATCTTTCTAGAGGAACTTATATTTTTCCTCCTAAAGAAAGTATGAAGTTAACTTCTGATATTATTTCATTTACTTATAAACAAATACCTAAGTGGAATCCTATAAATATATGTTCCTATCATTTACAAGAAGTAGGAGCTACTCCTGAGCAAGAAATTTCTTATGCTCTTTCAAATGCATGTGAAGTTTTAAATACTGTAAAAAATAATGGACAAGTTCCAAAAAAAGATTTTCCTTTAGTTGTAGGAAGAATAAGTTTTTTTGTAAATGCAGGCATTAGATTTATAACTGAAATGTGTAAAATGCGTGCTATGACAAATTTGTGGCGAGATATTTGTACTAATAAATTTAAAATAAAAAATGAAAAATTTAAAAGATTGAGATACGGTGTTCAAGTTAATTCTCTTGGATTAACAGAACCACAACCAGAAAATAATGTCTATCGAATATTATTAGAAATGCTTTCTGTAGTTTTATCAAAAGATGCTAGAGCTAGAGCAGTTCAATTACCAGCGTGGAACGAAGCATTAGGATTGCCTAGACCATGGGATCAACAATGGAGCATTAGATTACAACAAATTATTGCTTATGAAACTGATTTATTAGAATATCAAGATATATTTGATGGTTCTAAAATTATTAATAATAGAGTTAAAAAATTAAAAGAGATTGTTAATAAAGAAATGAGAATTATAGAAAAAATGGGTGGAGCAGTTGCTGCTGTTGAAAATAGTTATATGAAAAATAATTTAGTTAAGTCAATGTCACAAAGAGTTTCTGCAATAGAAAATGCGGAACAAGTTGTTGTTGGAGTAAATAAATTTAAAGAAACCGCCGAATCTCCATTAAAAAATGATAAAGAAGGATTTGTAAAAATTGATATCAATGCTGAAAAAAAACAAATAAAAAAATTAAAAGAATGGAGAAAAAAGAGGAATGAAAAAAAATGCATTAGTTCATTGAAAAAATTAGAAGAAGCGGCATTAAGTAATAAAAATATAATGGAAGCATCAATTGAATGTGCTCATTCTGGAGTAACTACAGGGGAATGGACTGATACATTAAGAAAAATTTATGGTGAGTACCGCGCTCCAACAGGAGTAGGTAAAACAACAAAAATTGAAAAAAATACTCATAAGCAAATTAATGAAAGAATAAATAAGTTGTCCTCAAAATTAAAAAGAAGAGTTAAATTATTAGTTGGAAAACCAGGGTTAGATGGTCATTCAAGCGGAGCAGAGCAGATATCTGTTGCAGCAAGAGACTCTGGAATGGAAGTTGTTTATCAGGGAATTAGACTTACACCTGAACAGATAGTGAACACCGCTATAGAAGAAAGTGTTCATATGATAGCTTTATCAATTTTATCAGGTTCTCATTTATCTTTAACAAAAGAAACAATTAGATTGTTAAAAAAAAATAAAATTTCTAAAATTCCTTTAGTTGTTGGAGGAATAATACCTAAAGAAGATGAAAAAAAATTATTAAAGTTAGGAGTTTCAAGAGTGTATACGCCTAAAAATTATGATATAAATTCAATTATGACAGATTTTGCAGGTATTCTCGAAAAGAATTATTCTTAAAATTTTTAAATGTCATATCTTCAAAGATTATTAGATTGTAATCAATATAATAAATTAGATTTTGTCAATTTTTTTATTAGTAATCACCAAGTAGGTTATATAAAAAAAGACAATTTAAAAATTATTAATAAATTTCCTAATTATTTTTTAATAAAAAAAAATAAAGTTTTATTAAAAAATGGACTTAATAATTTTAATAAAAGAACATACGCAATTAATAAAGTTTTTGAATATTTAGTAAAAGAAAAATTAATTTTAACAAAACATAGAGAATATTTTCCTGTTTTTAAATTCTTTGATTCTAAGGCAATATTAAAAGCACAAAGAGCAGTAGGATCTTTTTTTGGATTTCAATTCTTTGGTGTTCATTTAAATGGATATTTAAAAAAAAAAAATAAATATTTTATGTGGGTCGGGAAAAGGTCAAATGATGGCAATTTTCCCAATGATTTAGATCAAATTTCTGCAGGAGGTCTCCCTTATAATGTAAGTGTAAAAAATAATTTAATTAAAGAGTCTTTTGAGGAAGCTAATATAGATAAATCTTTAGTTTTAAATTCTAAATATCAAGGAACTATTTCATATAGAGTAGAAACCTTTTTGGGATTAAGTAGACATATTTTATTTTGTTATAGTTTAGAATTACCTGACGAGTTTACCCCTAAAAATAATGATGGAGAAATTGTTAAATTTTATTTGTGGAAAATTGAAAAAATTCTAGAAATTATAAAGAATTCAAGAAAATTTAAGTTTGATTGTGCATTAGTTATTTTGTTATTTGCTTTAAAAAAAAAATTAATAAAATCTAAAAAAATAAGAATGATGTTAAATGATAGATTAGATTTAAAAATTTTAAGAAAGTTTAAAGAATATTAAAAAAATAATAGCTATTATTATTCTATAAATTACAAATATTTTAAAATTAATTTTTTTTAAGATTTTTATAAAAAAATCTATTGTGAAATATGCAAATAAAAAGCTTAGAAAAAAAACAGATATTAGTTCAATCCAAATTAGAGTTGAATTTTGTTCAATTACATTAAGTATCATTAAAAAAGTTGCACCAGATATTACCGGGATAGATAAATACATAGAGTATTTTGTGGCACATACTCTGTTAACTCCAAGAAAACGAGCAGCAGTAATGCATAATCCAGCCCTACTAGCACCTGGTATTAAAGCGAATATTTGAAAAATTCCTATGATAATCGAGTCTTTTAAAGATATATTGTTTAAATTTTTTTTAATTTCTTTTTTATCTGAAAAAAATAATAGTAATGAAAAAAATATTGCTGAACTTGATATTACCCACGCTTTATAAATATAATTTACATCAAACACTGTTATTAGAAATCCAAATAAAATAATAGGAAGGGAGCTATAAAATATATTTGTAAATAAATAAAAATCAGAATTTTTATTTTTTTTTAATATTTCAAAAGGAGCAATTATAAAATATCTTTTAAAATCAATCCAAAAGTAGTTTATAACTGCAAGTAAAGTTCCTAAGTGTGCAGAAATCATTAATGTTAAATTTATGTCACTCCAGGAAAATAATTTATTAATAAAAAATAGATGCCCTGAGGAACTAATAGGTAAAAATTCGGTTATTCCTTGAATAATTGAGGTCGTTATTATTTGAAATATATTTTCTAATACCATAAATGTTTAATTATAACTACAATTTTATTTAATAATAGGACAGTTAAGTTGCCCTAATATTTGTTGATTTTCCTTACTTTTTTTAATAAAAACTTATTTTTAGTACAAAATTATTAACTTAGAGTTATATTTATATTTATGACAACTAAACTTTTACAATTTGTAAATCAAAAGAAAGAAATGCCAAAAAAAAGAACTGGCTCAATTAGATTAAAAGATTTTAATGAAATATATAAAAATTTTAATAAGGTTGAGGCAAAAAACCAAGCCGGTAGGTGTTCTCAATGCGGAATTCCTTTTTGTCAAGTTCATTGCCCTTTGCAAAATAATATACCTGATTGGTTAAAATTGGCCGCTGAAGATAGACTTGAAGAAGCCTTTGAAGTATCACAATCTACGAATAATTTCCCTGAAATTTGTGGGAGTATTTGTCCGCAAGATAGATTATGTGAAGGAAATTGTGTTATTGAAAAAGGTTTTGAATCTGTAACTATTGGTAGAGTTGAAAAGCATATCACAGATACTGCTTGGGAAAAAGGTTGGGTAAAACCAGTTAAACCAATTAAAGAAATTAATAAGTCAGTTGGAATAATAGGCTCTGGACCAGCAGGGTTAGCAGCTGCTGAACAACTTAGAAAAAAAGGATATAAAATTGAAATTTATGACAGATATGACAGGCCTGGTGGATTATTAATTTATGGTATACCAAATTTTAAATTAGAAAAATATGCAGTTGTTAGAAGAACAGAAGTTTTAAAAAAAAGCGGAATTATCTTTCATAATAATTTTGAAGTTGGAAAAACAAAATCCTTTAATTTTTTAAAAAAAAAGCACGACGCAATATTAATTGCAACTGGAGTTTACAAAGCAAGAGAATTAGATATGCCAGAGATCAATTCTAAGGGAGTAATACCAGCTCTTGATTTCTTAATAGCTAGTAATAAAAAAGGTTTAGGAGATACAGTTGATAGATTTAGTAATGGAGAATTAAATGCTCAAAATAAGAATGTTGTTGTTATTGGAGGTGGAGATACAGCAATGGATTGTGTAAGAACTGCAATAAGGCAAAATGCAAAAAGTGTTAAGTGTTTGTATAGAAGAAATAAGGAAAATATGCCAGGTTCTTTAAGAGAAGTTTTTCATGCAGAAGAAGAAGGTATAGAATTTTTATGGCTATCTATGCCTAAAAAAATAATTTTAGAAAATAATGAAATAAAAATTGACGTAGCCAAAGTAATTTTAGATAAAAAGGATTCATCTGGTAGACAAGAACCTAAATTGTCTAATAATAGTTATTCTATCAATGCAGATTTAGTTATTAAAGCATTAGGTTTTAATCCAGAAGATTTACCAAATTTATTTAATTATCCAAATTTAAAAGTAACTTCATGGGGCACAATTAAAGTTAATCATGAAACTATGATGACTAATGAGCCTGGTATCTTTGCTGCAGGCGATATTGTTAGAGGAGCATCTTTAGTAGTATGGGCAATTAAAGATGGTAGAGATGCTGCAGATTCTATTGACAAATTTTTGATTAAAAAAAATAATTTTGTAAAAGAAAGTATTAATTTTTAAAAAATGTTAGAAAAAAAAAATAAAAATTTTAAAAAACTTTTTGACGCCGGTATTTATAAAAATTCTTATGAACATGATAGTTGTGGTGTAGGATTAGTCGCATCAATAGATGGTGAATTTAAAAGAAATGTTGTTGAAGCAGGAATAAAGGCTTTAAAAGCAGTATGGCATAGAGGAGCAGTTGATGCTGATGGAAAAACTGGAGATGGAGCGGGCATTCAAACTGCTTTACCCCAAGAATTTTTTAAAGATTATATAAGATCTTTGGGAGTTATTCCTTCAAAAAAAAATATAGCCGTAGGCATGGTTTTTTTACCAAGAACTGACATGGTATCACAGGAAATCTGCAGGACAATTATTGAAAGAGAAATAATTAATTTAGGAAATAAAATTTATTGTTGGAGATCAGTTCCTATAAATTTAAATGCTATTGGTAAAAAGGCAAATGAAAGTAGGCCGGAAATTGAGCAAATTTTCTTTGAAAATACAAAAGATTTAAATAATGAAAATTTAGAAAAAGAATTATTTGTATTAAGAAGAAAGATAGAAAAAAGAATTCCTGCAAATGCAAAAAAAGATTTTTACATATGTTCTTTGTCATCTAAGTCAATTGTTTATAAAGGAATGTTTTTAGCTGAGCAAATTGATAAATTCTATCCTGATTTAACACACAAAGAATTTATTTCTAACTTTTCTATTTTTCATCAAAGATATTCAACTAATACATTTCCAACTTGGTCTTTAGCACAACCATTTAGAGTTTTAGCTCATAATGGTGAAATAAATACTATTCAAGGAAATACAAATTGGTCAGTAATACATGAGTCTAAAATGTTTTCTAAAAATTTAGGAGAAAATTTAAAAGATATATTTCCTATAATACAAGAAGGAGCATCAGACTCTGCTTCTTTAGATTCTTTTTATGAACTTTTGCTTAACGCTGGAAAAGATTTACCAATGATTAAGGCCCTAACTATTCCTGAAGCAAGGAATAATAATCAAAGTATTAAAATTAAAGATTTTTATGAATATTGTTACTCAGTTTTAGAACCATGGGATGGCCCAGCTGCTATAGCTGCTTATGGAAATAATTGGGCTATAGCAGGAATGGATAGAAATGGTTTTAGACCAATGAGATATACAATAACAAAAGATAATATTTTATTTGTAGGTTCAGAGACTGGAATGGTTGAAATAGATAATAATAATATAAAAAAAAAAGGTCATATAGAACCGGGACAAACAATTGGTGTAAATTTAAAAGAAGGAAAGTTCTATAATTCAAATGAAATTAAAAATGATTTAATTAATAGGCATCCATATCATAATTGGCTTAAAAGAATTAAGAAATTTTCTGTAAAAAATGATTTTAAACAAAAAGACTATTATTTTAAAGAAAGTGATTTAAAAAAAAGACAAAGAGCAGCAGGATGGAATATTGAGGATTTGGAATTAATTTTAGACCCAATGTCTCTAGAAAAAGTTGAGGCTGTAGGTTCTATGGGGGATGATACTCCGATTACTTTGCTATCAAAAAACTATAGAGGATTATATCCTTTTTTTAGACAAAATTTTAGTCAAGTAACTAATCCTCCTATGGATTCATTAAGGGAATCTAATGTAATGTCTTTAAATACAAGATTAGGAAATTTATGTAATATTTTAGAAGAAAATGAATCTCAGTGTAATTTTGTTCTTTTGGATACTCCTTTTTTATTTACATCAGAGTATGAGTATTTAAAAAAGAAATTAAAAAATAAATCAAAAGAAATTGATTGTATTTTTAGCATTAATAAAAAAAATGAGAATTTAGAAAAATCTATAAAAAGAATTCAACAAGAAGCAGAGGAATCTGTTAGAAGCGGTGTCGAACATATTTTATTATCTGATCGAAAGGTTAATTTAAAAAAAGCTTCAATTCCAATGCCTTTAGCAGTTGGTGCAGTTCATACTCATTTAGTTAATGAAGGTTTAAGAAGTTTTGTTTCAATAAATGTTCAATCATCAGATGTATTGGATGTTCATTCATTTACGGTATTAATAGGAGTTGGTGCAACAACTATAAATCCATATTTAGCTGAAAGAACAATTATCAATAGATACAAAAAGAATAATTACTTAGGTATTAGTTCGAAAGATATTTTAGAAAATTATAAATCTGCAATTAATAAAGGCATTTTAAAAACAATGTCTAAAATGGGAATTTCTGTTTTAAGTTCATATAGAGCAGGTTATAACTTTGAAGCTATAGGTTTAAATAGAACTTTAGTCGCAGATTTGTTTCCAGGAATGCCATCAAGAATATCGGGTTTAAGATATAATGAAATTGAAGATAAAGTTGTAACTTTGCATTTGAAAGCATTTAATGAGCAATTTTTATCTTTACCAATTGGAGGATTTTATAAATTTAGAAAAAATGGAGAAAATCATTATTATCAACCAACTTTAATTCATACTTTACAAAACGCGGTTAATAATAATTCTTATGAAAAATTTAAAATTTATAGTAAAGGAGTAGAGGATTTACCTTTAATTAATATTAGAGATTTATTTGCATTTAGAAATGTAAAAAAAGAAATACCTTTAAAAAAAGTTGAACCCGAAAGCAATATTTGTAAAAGATTTGGAAGTGGCAGCATGTCTCATGGTGCTTTATCGAAAGAAGCACATGAAACTTTAGCAATTGCAATGAATAGAATGGGAGCATATTCATGTAGCGGTGAAGGAGGTGAAGATGAAAAAAGATTTAAAGTTCTTAGTAATGGAGATAGTAAAAATTCTAGAGTAAAACAAATTGCATCAGGAAGATTTGGTGTTACAGCAAATTATTTAAATAATTGTAAAGAAATTGAAATTAAAATGGCTCAAGGTGCAAAGCCAGGAGAAGGAGGGCAGCTTCCAGGATTTAAAGTGTCTGATGAAATAGCAAGATTAAGACATTCAACCAAAGGCGTTACATTAATTTCGCCACCACCACATCATGATATTTATTCAATCGAAGATCTTGCTCAACTTATTTATGATTTAAAACAAATAAATCCTTTAGCAAGAGTTTGTGTAAAATTAGTTTCTAGATCTGGCATCGGAACTATTGCTGCTGGTGTTGCAAAAGCAAAAGCAGATACAATTTTAATATCAGGGCATTCTGGAGGAACTGGAGCAAGTCCTCAAACAAGTATAAAGTATGCCGGAACTCCTTGGGAATTAGGTTTGTCTGAAGTTCATCAAGTTTTAGTCGCTAATAATTTACGTCATAAAGTAAGATTGCGTACTGATGGAGGTTTAAAGACTGGAAAAGATATTATTATTGCATCAATCCTAGGAGCAGAAGAATATGGTATTGGTACTACATCTTTGGTTGCAATGGGTTGTATACTTGTAAGACAGTGTCATAGTGATGTTTGTCCCGTTGGTATTTGTACACAAAAACCAGAATTAAGAAAAAAATTTGAAGGTACTCCTGAAAAAGTTGTAAACCTTTTTTCATTTATAGCTAAAGAAACTAGAGAGCATTTATCAAAATTAGGATACAAATCTATAAATGATATTATTGGTAAAACAGAATTATTAAGACAAGTTAGTAAAGAAAACATTACAGTTAATACAATTGATTTAAATTCATTATTAGTTAAAGCAGAATCTAACAACCCGGTATATTGTACTATTAAAAAAAGAAATGAAGTGCCAGAGAGTTTAGATAAAAAAATTATTAAAGATTATTTAATAAATAGAAAAAAAAATAAAATAAATTTAAGTTATTCAATTAAAAATACAGACAGAGCAGTTGGTTCAAAATTTTCTTCTTATATTATTAATAATTTAAAAGAAAAAGAAGAATTAGAAGTTAAAATTAAATTAAATGGAAGTGCAGGACAATCTTTAGGAGCATTTCTTGTTAAACAAATTGAAATCCAGGTTAATGGAGATGCTAATGATTATGTAGGTAAAGGTTTAAGTGGAGGAAGAATAATTGTAAAACCTGGAAAAAATTGCCAATTTGTTGCTAGTGAAAATGTAATTATTGGTAATACAACATTATATGGAGCTACTAGCGGTGAGTTATTTGCGAATGGTCAAGCAGGCGAACGATTTGCTGTAAGGAATTCTGGAGCAAATTCTATTATTGAAGGTTGTAGTAATAATGGTTGTGAATACATGACTGGAGGTACAATTGTTATATTAGGTAAAATCGGAGAAAATTTTGCTGCTGGAATGACAGGAGGAATGGCTTTTGTATATGATAAAAATGATATGTTTCCTAAATATGTTAATAAAGATTCAGTAATTTATTGTAAATTAGAGAAACAATACTGGGAAAATTTTTTAAAAAAATTTATATTACGTCATATTGAATATACTAATTCAATATTAGCTAAAAAGATAATTTTTAACTGGAAAAATGAAAAAAATAATTTTTGGCAGGTAGTCCCAGAAGAAATAATTGACAAATTAGAAAATCCTGTTTTTTCTCAAAAAAATATAAATTTACAAAAGAAACTAGCTTAAAAAAAAAAATAATTTAAAATTTTTAAATTATTTTAATTTTATAATGACAAAAATAGAAAATAAAAAAACATTGCTACAAATAATTCCATCTATGGAAATGGGAGGCGCTGAATTTGGAACTTTAGAAATTTCAAGTTATATGAAAAAAAAAGGGTGGAACGTTATGGTCGCGTCTTCAGGCGGCTCATTAGTTCAAATATTGAATTTTAGAAAAATAAAGCATATTAAATTATTATTAAATTCAAAGAATCCATTTATTATTTTCATTAATATTTTTTTATTAGCCTGGGTAATAAAAAAAAATAAGATAAAAATTGTTCATGTTAGAAGCAGAGCCCCAGCTTGGAGCACTTATTATGCTTGTTCTATGTTAAAAGGAATAAAACTTGTTTCCACTATTCACGGAGCGTACAGTAAACAAAATTTTTTAAAAAAATTTTATAATTCTATAATGTTAAAATCCTCAAAAATTATTGCAATTTCTAAATATGTAAAAAATTATTTGATTAACAATTATAAGTTTACAAAGAGAGAATTAGAAAAAATAACGGTTATTCCAAGAGGTGTAGATCCAGATAAATTTAATTCAAGCAATGTTGATAGCCAAAGATTATTTTCACTATCAAAACAATGGGATTTACCAGATGGGATTCCAATAATATTATTTCCATCAAGAATTGCTCCTTTTAAAGGACATAAAACGCTTTTAAAAGCAATTAATTTATTAAAAAAAGAAAGTAAAAATAAATTTATTTGTATAATGTCTGGGTTATTGAGAGAAAATTCTAAATATGAATCTGAAATAAATAATTATATTAAAGAAAATAATCTTATGGATTATATTAAATTTCCAGGACCATGTAGAGATATGCCAGCAGCTTATAAAATATGCGATATAGTTGTATCTCCAGCAGATAAACCAGAAGGTTTTGGTAGAATAATTATAGAATCTCAAGCAATGAAAAGACCAGTTATTGCAAGCGCACATGGTGGGTCATTAGAATTAATTAAAAATAATTACAATGGATTATTGTTTCAACCAAGTGATGAAAAAGATTTAGCTGCAAAAATTAAATATTTACTTTTTTTGCCTAAAGAAAAAAAAAGAAAATTAATTAAAAATGCAAGCTTATTAGTTAAAGATAAATATAATATAGAAAGAATGTGCGAGTTGAATTTTAAATTATATAATTCTATGATTATATAATAAATGATTTCAAAAAAAAAAAATCTTTTAGTCATAAAACATGGCGCTCTAGGTGATTTTATTTTGTCATTAGGCCCTTTTAAAGCTATAAGGAATAATCATCCTAAAGAGCATATAGCTTTATTAACATCAAGTAATTTTAAAGAATTTGCCGAAGAAAGTAATTTATTTGATGAAGTAATAATTGATGACAGGCCTCCTTTCTGGAATATAAAAAAAATTCTAAAATTAGCAAGTTTATTAAGAAAAAAAAATTTTTATAGAATTTACGACCTACAAACTTCTCAAAGAAGTTGTTTTTATTATAATTTTTTTAGATTTTCTAATAAAGTAGAATGGTCTGGTAATGCTTCTGGTTGTTCACATCCTGATAATAATGTTAATAGAAATAAAATTCATACTATAGAAAGACATAAGATACAATTAGCTGAAATTGGTATAAAAAATATTCAATTAAGTGATTTAAGTTGGGTAAAAAATACTAATAATTTTAAAATAAAAAAACCTTATGTATTATTATCTCCAGGCGCATCACCTCATAGATTGAAAAAAAAATGGCCAGAAAAAAATTACGTTGAAGTTGCGAAAAAATTTGTAAAAAAAAATATAACTCCAGTAATATTAGGAAATTCTCAAGATTTAGAAATAGCAGATTTTATATGTATGAATTCAACTGGGTGTATAAATTTAGTAAATAAAACAACTATTCAGGATTTATGTTATTTAGGAAGGGAAGCTCTATTGTCTATAGGTAATGACACAGGCCCTATGCATATTTTTTCTTTAAGCGGGTGTAATTCCTTGGTTTTGTTTTCAAATGATTCTAATCCAATTAGATCTGCTCCTAGAGCAACAAGTAAAAAAAAAATAGTTAAAATTATACAAAAAAATGATTTAAGAAATTTATCTTTTAATGAAGTTTTACATTGTTTACGTAATGACTTTGGATACGAATTGTAATTTGTTATAATTTAATTGTTATGGTTTCGATAAAACTTTCAGATGGTTCGAAAAAAAAATTTTCAAGTTCAATTACGGGGTTTGAGCTTGCAAAAAGTATAAGCTCATCATTATCTAAATCTGCAGTTGCAATTTCAATTAATGGAGAATTAAAAGATTTAAATTTTGAAATAAAAAAAGATTGTGATGTAAAAATTATAACTAAAGAAACAGATGAGGGAATTGAAATAATAAGACATGATGCAGCGCATGTTTTGGCCGAGGCAGTAAAATTATTATATCCTGATGTACAAGTAACAATTGGACCTCCAATTAAAAATGGTTTTTATTACGATTTTTCTAAAAAAGAACCCTTTACACCTGAGGATTTAATTAAAATTGAAAAAAAAATGTTAGAAATAATTAATAATAACATGCCATTTGAAAGAGAAGTTTGGGACAGAAAAAAAGCAATTAGTTTTTTTAAGAATGAAGGCGAAATTTATAAAACTGAAATAATTAATGATATTTCAAAAAATGATGAAATATCGATTTATAAACAAGGAAAATTTTTAGATCTTTGTAAAGGGCCACATTCTCCTTCTACCGGTAAAATTGGTAAATTTTTTAAATTAATTAAATTAGCAGGAGCTTATTGGAGAGGAGACTCTAATAACGAAATGTTACAAAGAATATATGGCACAGCATGGACAACAAAAAAGGATTTAGATAATTATCTTAATATTTTAGAAGAAGCTGAAAAAAGAGATCATAGAAAATTAGGCCGTGAAATGGATCTATTCCATTTTCAAGAGGAAAGTCCAGGATCAATTTTTTGGCATGAAAAAGGTTGGGATGTCTTTAAAAGATTAGAAAATTATTTAAGGGAAAAGCAATTAGATTCTGGTTATAAAGAGATAAATACGCCTGATATGCTTGATAGATCATTATGGGAAAAGTCAGGGCATTGGGAAAAATTCAAAGATAATATGTTTACAATTGATACTGATGATGAAAGAGTTTTTGCTCTTAAACCTATGAATTGTCCTGGCTGTATACAAATTTTTAATCAAGGCATTAAAAGTTATAAAGATTTACCAATTAAATTTTCTGAATTTGGAAAAGTTCATCGATATGAATCATCTGGTGCTGTGCATGGAATGATGAGAGTTAGATCTTTTACTCAAGATGACGCACACATTTTTTGTACTGAAGATCAAATAACTAGCGAATGTATAGAAGTTACAAATTTAATTTTAAAAATATATAAAGATTTTGGATTTTCTAATATAAAAATTAATTATGCAGATAGACCAGAAAAAAGAGTCGGTAATGATAAAATTTGGGATAAATCTGAACAGGCTTTATTAAAAGCTATAAAAAAAGCAGGAGTAGAATATAAAATAAACAAAGGGGAAGGAGCTTTTTATGGTCCTAAAATTGAATTTGTATTAAAAGACGCTATTGATAGAGAATGGCAATGTGGAACGGTCCAAGTAGATTTTAATCTACCTGAAAGATTAAATGCAAATTATATTGATGAAAAAGGAAGTAAACAAAGACCAGTTTTAATACATAGAGCGTTATTTGGTTCTTTAGAAAGATTTTTAGGTATATTAATTGAGCATTATAATGGAAAACTTCCTTTTTGGTTAGCACCAACACAAGTTGTTATTTGCACAATTTCTGAGAAATTTGACACTTATGCAAAAGAAGTTTTTAAAGATTTGTCTAAGTCAGGAATAAAGGTTGATTTTGATTCTCGAGGTGAAAAAATAAGTTATAAAATTAGAGAACACAGTCATAAAAAAGTACCTGTAATATTGATAATTGGTGAAAAAGAAAAAAAAGAAAAATCTGTTACTTTAAAAGAATTGTCTGTAGAGAAGCAAAATTTTTTTAAATTAAATACAGCTATAGAATTTTTAAAAAAAAAAATTTGAATATATTAAAATTTAAGCGATAATTTAAATAATTAAATATTTTAAAGGAGTAAAAGAATACAACAACACAACCGGAAGAAATTCTATAAATCACGAGGTCCTAGAGTCAATCATTATATAAGAGCGGATAAGATAAAATTAATTGATCATGAGGGAGAAATGCTCGGTATATTTTCTGTTGATGATGGTATAAAAAAAGCAAAAGATTTAGGATTAGATTTAGTTGAAATATCACCAAATACAAAACCACCTATTTGTAAAATATTAGATTTAGGAAAATATAGATATCAACAACAAAAAAAACAAAATCAAATAAAAAAGAAACAAAAAATATCAATTACTAAAGAGGTGCGTTTTAGACCTGGAATAGATAATCATGATTATGAAATTAAAATGAAGCATATTCAAAAATTTTTACAAAAAGGAGATAAAGTAAAAGTAACATTGAGATGGAAAGGAAGAGAATTTTACGGAAATAGAGATTTAGGAAAAAATTTATTTGTTAGGATAAAACAAGATATAAAAGAACTTTCTACAATAGAGCAAGAACCTAAAATGTTAGGTAGACAATTAGTAATGGTTTTAAATCCAAATAATTAAATCATTGATTTCAACTTAAATACTGAGTATATTTCTAGTTTTTTAAGGTTATTTTATGCCAAAACTTAAGACAAGAAGTGCTGCAAAGAAAAGATTTAATTTTACTGGTTCAGGTAAGCTTAAAAGAAATTATGCTTTCAAAAGACATAACTTAAGAAAAAGATCAAAATCTATGAAAAGAAAATCTAGAGGAACAACAATTTTAAAAAAATCTGATTTTCAAACTATAAGGGATTATTTACCGTATAATAATTAATAAATAAAATGGCAAGAGTAAAAAGAGGCGTACAAGCAAGAGCAAAACATAAAAAAATTATTAAATTAGCTAAGGGCTATAGAGGTAGATCTAAAAATGTATTTAGAATTGCTATAGAGAAAGTAGAAAAAGGTTTACAATATGCTTATCGTGATAGAAGAACAAAAAAAAGAAGTTTTAGAGGGTTATGGATACAAAGAATAAATGCTGGAGCAAGAGAACATGGTATGAGTTATAGTCAATTTATAAACGGTATAAAAAAAGCAGAAATTGATATAGATAGAAAAATTCTTGCAGAAATAGCCAAAGATAACCCAACTACATTTAAATATTTAGTAGAAAAAATCAGACAAACTAAATAAAAAAAATTTATAAAAAACTTTTTATAAAACTGTTAAAATAAGGCTTTATAAGAGTTTTTTTTTTAAATTTATGTCAGAAGAATTAGATAATCTAGAAAAACAAATAGAGGAAAAAATATCTAATACCTCTAATTTAAATGATTTAAATTCTATAAGAGTAGAAGTATTTGGAAAAAAAGGCTTAATAACTAATCATTTAAAATCTTTATCTACTTTATCTGAAGAGGAAAGAAAAGAAAAAGGAAAAAAAATTAATAATATTAAAGATAAAATTAATGTTTTACTTATACAAAAAAATAAAATTTTGAATGAAACTGAAATTTCACAAAAATTACAAAAAGAAAAAGTGGATATTACTTTATCTTCTAGGCCTTTTAATCAAGGTAAAATAAATCCAATTACTCAGACTATAGCTGAAGTTACAAAAATTTTTCAAAAAATGGGATTTGAAACTGCTTTAGGTCCTGACATTGAAGATGATTACCATAATTTCACTGCATTAAATATTCCTGAAGAACATCCAGCTCGTCAATTACATGATACTTTTTATTTAAAAGGTGATAATAAGAAGCTTTTAAGAACTCATACATCGCCTGTTCAAATTCGAACATTAGAAAAAAGAAAGCCACCGTTAAAAATAATAGCTCCTGGAAGAACTTATAGAGCTGATTCAGACACAACACACACCCCAATGTTTCATCAAATCGAAGGTTTATTCTTAGATAAAGATGTAAATATGAGTCATTTAAAAGGATGTATTATGGATTTTTGTAGGGAATTTTTTGAAATAAATGATTTACCAGTTAGGTTTAGACCAAGTTTTTTTCCATTTACAGAACCATCAGCAGAAATTGATATAGGTTGTTTCAAAGATAATAAACAAATAAAAATAGGAAACGGAGGAAGTTGGTTAGAAATTATGGGATGTGGGATGGTGCATAAAGAGGTTTTAAATTATTGTAAAGTTGATCATAAAAAGTTTCAAGGATTTGCATTTGGAATGGGAGTTGAAAGATTAGCAATGTTAAAATACGGAATTTCTGATTTGAGGAGTTTTTTTAATTCAGATATAAAATGGCTAAATAATTTTGGCTTTTCAATTTTTGAAAATATAGAAAAAATTTAAAAAAATGAAATTTACACTTTCTTGGTTAAATAAGTATTTAAAAACAAAAAAAAGTTTTAAAGATATTTGTGACAAACTAACAATGTTAGGAATTGAAGTTTCTGAAGTTATAGATAATCAAAATTTTTTTAAACAATTTAAAATTGCAAAAGTTAGTGAAGTAGAAAAACACCCAAATGCTGATCGATTAAAAGTATGCAAAGTTAATGATGGTAAATCTAATTTAAATATTGTTTGTGGCGCCCCTAATGTTAAAAAAGATATGAAAGTTGTTCTTGCTCCAGTAGGAACAAAAATGCTGGATGAAAATTTTATAATACAAAAAACAAAAATTAGAGATATTGAAAGCGAA
>Ga0310344_10001110_pt1 | contig 20924 bp, 30 predicted proteins | sample HC15DNA20200_MG_FD_203801 | JGI IMG/M metagenome (GOLD analysis project Ga0310344, IMG submission 203801) | Marine microbial communities from station ALOHA, North Pacific Subtropical Gyre - HC15-DNA-20-200_MG | ecosystem: Environmental > Aquatic > Marine > Oceanic | place: Pacific Ocean: North... | reverse complement strand
AGCCGGTTGTGTCGGAGAAGTCCTACACCTTGCTCGAGGAGAACGTCTACACGTTCGAGGTCGCCAAGTCAGCCTCCAAGCCTGAGATCCGCGACGCCGTCGAGTCGATCTTCGACGTGAAGGTCCTCAAGGTGAACACCTTGAACCGTGCCGGCAAGCGCAAGCGGAACCGACGGATGCCGACGTTTGGCAAGCGCCCGGACGTCAAGCGGGCATACATCACCCTCGCCGAGGGTGATTCGATCGAGTTGTTCGAGGTCTAGGAACATGCCCCAACGCAAGCGCAAGCCCACTAGCCCCGGTCGCCGGTTCCAGACCGTCGCTGACTTCTCTAACATCACCAAGACGGTGCCGGAGCGGTCGTTGACCGAGCAGAAGAACCGCACCGGCGGCCGTAACAACTACGGCCGTAAGACTGCCCGTCACCGCGGTGGCGGCCACAAGCAGCAGTATCGGGTCATCGACTTCCGTCGTAGCAAGGACGGCGTGCCGGCCAAGGTGGCGGCAGTCGAGTATGACCCGAACCGCAACTGTCGTATCCTGCTGCTCCACTACCACGATGGCGAGAAGCGCTACATCTTGGCTCCCAAGGGTGTGGAGGTGGGTGAGACGCTGCAGTCCGGTCAGGGCAGCGAGATCAAGGCCGGTAATGCCCTGCCGCTGCGCTACATCCCCGTCGGCACCGTCGTGCACAACGTCGAAATGCAGCCCGAGGGCGGCGGCAAGATGGCTCGGAGCGCCGGCTCCAGCGTCCAGTTGGTGGCTAAGGAGGGCGACCATGCCACTCTGCGCCTTCCCAGTACGGAGATGCGTCGGGTTCGCATCGACTGTCGAGCGACTGTTGGCGAGGTCGGCAACCAGGAGCACGAACTCACCAAAATTGGCAAGGCCGGTCGCAACCGTTGGAAGGGTGTCCGCCCGCAAACTCGTGGCGTGGCCATGAACCCAGTTGACCATCCACTGGGTGGCGGAGAGGGCAAATCGTCGGGTGGTCGCCACCCGGTTTCGCCTTGGGGAAAGCCCGAGGGTCGTACCCGCAAGAAGGGTAAGCAGTCCGACAATTTGATCGTGCGCCGCCGTCGTCGGCGTGGGTCGCGGAGGTAATCGGCGATGCCGAGGAGTCTCAAGAAGGGTCCGTTCGTGGATGAACACCTGCTCAAGAAGGTGGACGTACTCAACGAGTCCGGTGAGAAGAAGGTCATACGTACGTGGTCCCGTCGGTCCACCATCGTGCCCGACATGGTCGGTCATACGATTGGTGTGCACGACGGGCGCAAGCACGTGCCGGTGTACGTGACTGAGTCGATGGTCGGCCACAAGCTGGGCGAGTTTGCTCCGACGCGGACTTTCCGGCACCACGCCGGCCAGGAGAAGGGTGGTCATCGCTGATGACCGGCCTGAAGACCAACGAGCGTCCGGGGACGCGTGCGGTCGTCAAATACGTCCGTGTGTCGCCGAGCAAGGTCCGTGCGGTGCTCGATCTCGTCCGTGGAGAGTCCTACGGTCGGGCGTCGGAGATTCTGACTTTTTCCGAGCGTGCGGTATCCGACGTGATCGGTAAGTGTCTTGACTCGGCTGTCGCCAACGCCGAGAACAATGATGGCATCCCGGCTGAGGAGCTTTACGTGTCGGCGTGCTACGCCGACGAAGGCCCGACGCTTAAGCGTTGGCGCCCTCGTGCCCGGGGCCGTGCCACGCGGATTAACAAGCGCACCTCCCACATCACGGTCATCGTGAGTCGTTACGACGAGGCCACCCTCGAGGAACTGCGTGAGCGTCAGGCTGCCAAGGGTCGTGCCGGGTCCAGTGTGCACGCTGCTGAAGCTAGGCGTCAGCGCGTCGAGCGCAGCCGTGCCGTGGCCGAGGCCGAGGCCGAGGCCGAGTCTGCTGAGGAGGCAGACCATGACCATGAGGGTCATGGCCACGACGACGGAGACCAGGTGGTCGCCGCTGTTGAGGCTGCCATCGAGGCTGACGTGCTCGATGTCGAAGCCGATGTTGATGTCGAAGCCGATGTTGATGTCGAAGCCGGTGCCGATGTCGAAGCCGATGTGGAAGTCGCTGAGAGCGATGCCAATGAACAGCAGGACGAAGAGGAGTCCAACTGATGGGCCAAAAGGTCAATCCTTACGGCTTCCGCCTGGGGATCACTACCGACTGGAAGTCACGGTGGTTTGCCGACCGGCAGGAGTACGCCGACAATCTTGCCGAGGACTGGCAGATCCGTGACTTCATCATGGAGGATCTGCCTCACGCCGCGATCAGCCGTGTGGAGGTTGAACGCACCAGCAACAAGCTGCGCATCGACGTCCATACCGCGCGGCCTGGCATCGTCATCGGCCGTAAGGGATCGGAGGCCGATCGCCTGCGTGCTGGCTTGAGCGAAATCACCGGCAACCACCAGGTACAACTCAATATTCAGGAGATCAAGGAGCCGGAGCTTGAGGCTGCCCTGATCGCTCAGGGTGTTGCCGATCAGTTGGCTGGCCGGGTCGCCTTCCGTCGGGCCATGAAGCGGGCCGTCCAGAATGCTCAGAAGGCTGGTGCTAAGGGCATCCGGGTCCAGTGTTCAGGCCGCCTCGGTGGAGCCGAAATGTCACGGACCGAGTGGTACCGCGAGGGTCGGGTCCCGCTGCACACGTTGCGGGCTGACATCGATTACGGCTTCCGTGAAGCCCGCACTACCTACGGCCGCATCGGTGTGAAGGTTTGGATCTACAAGGGCGAGATCCTGCCCTACAAGAGCGTGCTCGAGGACAAGATCACCAAGGAAGCGGCCATGGCTGCTGGTGAGACTTCAGGTCAGAACAAGCCGCGGACCGTGGTGTCCTCGGCCGCTGGCCGTCGCCGGGCTGAGGCCACTGAGGAACCGATATCGGAGGCCATCGAGGCCGACCCAGAACCGTTGGTCAAAGAGGGTGACGCCGAGTTCGAGAAGTTGCTTGCCGAGGAGGAGGCCATTGAGGCATCCACCAAGGACAGTCACGAGACGCCGCACTTCCGTGGTGGGGATGGTGACTGAGCCGTGTTGATGCCGAAGAAGGTTCGACACCGCAAGCAGCACCGCGGGCGTCTAAAGGGCAACTCCAAGGGCCAGACCGAGGTCACCTTCGGTGAATTCGGGATCCAGGCGCTCGAGCCGGGATGGATCACCGCTAGACAGATCGAGGCCGCCCGTATTGCCATGACTCGCCACATCAAGCGTGGCGGCAAGGTGTGGATCAATGTGTTCCCGGACAAGCCCGTCACCGAGAAGCCCGCTGAGACCCGCATGGGTTCAGGCAAGGGAAACCCGGAGCATTGGGTGGCTGTGGTCAAGCCTGGACGGATCCTGTTCGAGCTCTCGTATCACGACGTCGTGGTCGCCCGTGAGGCTCTCGATCGGGCCATCCAGAAACTGCCCATCAAGGCGCGTTTCGTCGAGCGCGAGGAGGGCTTCTAACAATGGCGAAGAAGCAGATCCTCACCAGCTTGGGTGACACCGATCTCCTGGAGCGTCTTTCCGATGCCAAGGAGGAGTTGTTCAACCTGCGCTTCCAATTGGTCACCGGCCAGTTGGAGAACCACACTCGGGTTCGAGAGGTCAAGAAGGAGGTGGCCCGCCTACTAACTGAGATGCGGGTCCGTGAGATCGATGCCGCCGAAGCCCTTGAGGCTGTCGGCGAGGAGGTGGCCGACTAATGGCTGAAACGACCGAACGTCCGAACCGTCGCAAGGTTCGTGAGGGCCTCGTGGTCTCCGACGTGCAGGACAAGACAGCGATTGTCGAGACTGTCGATCGTGTCCGGCACCGCCGGTACGCCAAGACGGTTCAACGGACCAAGCGGCTCCACGTTCACGACGAGGACAACCAACTCAGTGTGGGCGATCGCGTCCGGGTCCAGGAGACCCGGCCGCTGTCTAAGTTGAAGCGCTGGCGCCTGGTCGAGATTCTCGAGAGGGCGAAGTAATGATCCAGCAGGAGACCCGCCTTCGGGTCGCGGACAACTCTGGAGCCCGCGAGGTGCTCTGCATAAAGGTGCTGGGTGGCTCCAAGCGTCGTTACGCCTCGATCGGCGACGTGTTCACCGCCACGGTGAAGGACGCCAACCCGGGTGCTGCCGTGAAGAAGGGCGAGGTCGTCAGGTGCGTCGTCGTCCGGACCAAGAAGGAGCGGCGGCGTCCGGACGGGAGCTACATCCGGTTCGACGAGAACGCCGCCGTGCTAATCAACGATCAGAACCAACCCCGAGGCACTCGCATCTTCGGCCCGGTAGGCCGTGAGTTGCGGGACAGCAAGTTCATGCGGATTGTCTCGCTGGCTCCGGAGGTGCTCTGAGATGAAGATTCGGAAGGGCGACAAGGTGCGTGTCCTGGCCGGTAAGGATCGGGGCAAGGAAGGCAAGGTGAGCCGAGCCATCCCAGCTGACAACAAGGTCATCGTTGATGGCGTGAACATCGCTAAGCGCCATCAGAAGCCCACGAGCGCTACGACCCAGGGTGGCATCATTGACAAGGCAATGCCGTTGGACGCTTCCAACGTGGCCATCTTGAGTCCGTCGGATGGCAAGCCGACCCGCGTCGGATACCGGTTTACCGAGACGGGAGAGAAGGTCCGGGTTTGTAAGCGCACGGGGGTGGACATCGATGGCTGAGACCTCGACGACCGCCACGGTGCGGATGCGCGAACGATACGAGACAGGGATCCGCGACGCGGTACAGGCCGAACTGGGCCTGACCAACGTGATGCAGGTCCCAAGGCTGACGAAGATCGTCGTCAACATGGGCGTCGGGGACGCCGCCCAGCAGGCGAAGCTCCTCGACGGTGCGCTGGCCGATCTTGAGGCCATCACCGGCCAGAAGCCGATGGTGACCAAGGCCCGGACTTCGATCTCGAACTTCAAGCTGCGGGAGGGTCAGGCCATCGGGGCCAAGGTCACGCTGCGGGGCGACCGGATGTACGAGTTTCTGGATCGCCTGATCACCCTGGCGATTCCCCGGATCCGTGACTTCCGAGGGCTCAGTCCGAAGTCGTTCGATGGTAACGGGAACTACACGTTCGGCGTTACCGAACAACTCATCTTCCCGGAGATCGACTACGACAAGGTCGATCGCACCCGGGGTATGGACATCACGATTGTGACGTCCGCGTCCGACGACGTCGAAGGGCGAGCCCTGCTCGCGGCGTTCGGTTTTCCGTTCCGAAAGGAAGGGCAGTAGTGGCTAAGAAAGCACTGGTCAATAAGCAGCAGAAGACCCCGAAGTTCAAGGTTCGGGCCTATACGCGGTGCCGCCGTTGCGGTCGGCCGCGATCGGTCTACCGCGCCTTCAACCTCTGTCGGATCTGTCTTCGAAACATGGCCCACGCGGGAGAGATCCCCGGGCTAACGAAGTCGAGTTGGTGAGGAGGATCTGACATGACCATGACCGATCCCGTCGCCGACATGCTGACTCGCATCCGCAACGCCAACATGGCGATGCACGAAGGCGTCAACATGCCGTCATCCAAGCAGAAGGTGGCACTTGCCGACATCCTCAAGTCCGAGGGCTACATTCGCGACTATGCGGTGTCCGGGGCCAAGGCGGGTCCTGGCGAGGTGCTCAGCATTGAGATGAAGTACTCCCCGCAGCGTGAGCGCGTCATCAGCGGTGTAAAGAGGGTGTCAAAGCCCGGCCTGCGCGTCTACAGCGCCTCCAACAAGATTCCCCGCGTGTTAGGAGGTCTCGGCGTCGCCGTGATTTCCACGAGCCGTGGGCTGATGAGCGACCGCGAGGCTCGCCGCCGAAAGATCGGTGGCGAGGTCCTCTGCTACGTCTGGTAGGGGAGGCGACGAGATGTCCCGAATCGGGAAGGCCCCCATCACCGTTCCATCCGGTGTCGAGGTCCAGATCCAGGGTCGCCAGGTGGCGGTTAAGGGTCCCAAAGGAGAGCTAGACATCGAGGTACCGGTTGACATCACCGTCCGTCAGGACGGTGATGAGATCCTCGTAGAGCGATCCGACGACGAGCGTCGCAACCGTGCCCTGCATGGACTAACTCGTTCTCTGGTCAACAACATGGTGCTTGGCGTGTCCGAGGGCTTTTCTAAGGAACTCCAGATTGTCGGCGTCGGCTACCGGGCTGCGGCCAAGGGCAGCAACGCCCTAGAGCTTCAACTCGGCTTCAGCCACCCAGTGAACGTCGAGGCTCCTGCTGGCATCAGTTTCGACGTACCGGAGCCCACGCGCATCATCGTGTCGGGCATTGACAAGCAGGTCGTCGGCCAGGTGGCCGCCGACATCCGTTCGTACCGCAAGCCAGAGCCCTACAAGGGCAAGGGTGTGCGCTACCTCGGTGAGCACGTGGCCCGCAAGGCCGGAAAGGCGGCGAAGTGAGCAGCTTGGACCGTTCCAAGGCGCGTCAGCGTCGCCACCGTCGGGTCCGCAAGTCGGTTCGGGGTTCGGAGTCCCGTCCCCGTCTGGCCGTGTTCCGTTCGGCTCGCCACATCTCCGCCCAGGTCATCGACGACCAGTCTGGTCGCACGATGGCCGCTGCATCGTCTGTGCAGGTCGGCGTTGCTGATGGGGCGACCGGGGTGGCTGCGGCTACCGAGGTCGGCCGTGTGGTTGCTGAGCGTGCCCGCGAGGTTGGCGTCGCATCGGTGGTCTTTGACCGCGGCGGATACAAGTACCACGGCAGGGTGGCGGCACTAGCCGATGCTGCCCGCGAAGCTGGACTGGAGTTCTAGTGGCACATAACAACAACCAGCAGAGCAACCCGCGTATGAGCGACGACACCTCCTTGCGGGAGTCTCGAGTCATTCACATCAATCGCGTGGCCAAGGTCGTCAAGGGTGGTCGTCGGTTCTCGTTCACCGCCCTGGTGGTGATCGGCGACGGTGCTGGCCGAGTCGGCCTCGGTTACGGCAAGGCCAAGGAGGTCCCGCTGGCTATCCAGAAGGGGACCGAGGAGGCCAAGCGCAACCTGTTCAGTGTGGCGCTGGCCGGTTCGACCATTGTCCATCCCATCGTTGGGGTCATGGGTGCTGGTCGTGTACTGCTGCAGCCGGCTGCTCCCGGTACCGGCGTGATCGCCGGTGGTGCGGCCCGGGCCATCCTCGAGGAGGCTGGCATCCACGACGTGTTGTGCAAGTCGCAGGGTTCGTCGAACCACATCAACGTGGCACGGGCCACCATTGCCGGTCTCAAGGGCTTGCGTCGGCCCGACGAGATTGCCCGCCTGCGGGGCTTGGATCCGGAAGAGTTCGTGCCGGCTGCCCTGCTCGAGGCATACCGCCGCACCGAGGCCGGTGTCGGCGCTGGTGCTGGCACAGGTGCTGGGTCGAGTCGGGATGGTGAGTGACATGACGCAGTTGGTCGTCACCCAGATCCGTAGTGCCATCGGCGCCAAGCCCAAGCAGCGGGGCACGCTTCGTGCGCTCGGCCTGGGTCGGATCGGACGTAGCAACACCCTGCCTGACCGTGGTGAGATCCGAGGAATGATTGCCCGGGTTCCTCACCTGGTCCGGGTGGAGGAACAGGCCGAGGAGGTCGAGTGACATGAGAATTCATGACCTGCAGCCAGCGCCCGGTTCTAAGAAGCGGGCCAAGCGTGTGGCTCGGGGCATCGGCGGCAAGGGCGGCAAGACCGCAGGCCGGGGCAGTAAGGGCCAACGGGCCCGCAACACCGTTCGTGTCGGCTTCGAAGGTGGCCAGATGCCGTTCCATCAGCGGATTCCGAAGCTCAAGGGCTTCAAGAACCCGTTCCGGGTCGAGTACCAGGCAGTCAACCTCGACACTGTGCAGGAGTGCGGTCTCGACGAGGTCACGCCCGAGACGCTGCATACCTACGGCCTGGTCGGCAAGAAGTCGCTGGTTAAGGTGCTGGGACGCGGTGAGCTGTCCCGCGCAGTGAATGTACGGGCCCATGCCTTCTCGGCCTCGGCCGAGGCGGCCATTACGTCCGCCGGTGGCACCGTTGAGAAGATCCCGTTGCCGTTTGCCGTGCGTCCCGCCGCCAGCGGTAACGCCCTGATGAATCGCTGATCGGAACCGACGAGAACTCCCAAGACGACAGGAGCCCACGTGCTGTCCAGCATGCTGAACATGTTCCGGGTGGCCGATCTGCGCAAGCGGATCGTCTTCACCCTTCTCATGATCTTGCTCTACCGGATCGGCGCGTTCATGCCCGCTCCGGGCATCGATGTCGAGCAGGTACAACTGCTGCGTGACCGAGCCGACCAGGGCGGCGTTCTTGCCTTCCTGCAACTGTTCTCCGGTGGGTCTCTGACCAGCTTCGCCGTGTTCGCCCTGGGCGTCATGCCCTACATCACGGCGTCGATCATCATGCAGGTGCTCGGCGTGGTCGTGCCTCGCATCGAGCAGTGGCAGCAGCAGGGTGCAGTCGGCCAGCGCAAGATCACGCAGTGGACCCGCTACCTGACTGTGGGCATCGCCGTCATCCAGTCCACGAGCTTTGCCTTCTTGTTCAACGACCGGGGTAATTCCATCTCTGGCCAGTCGGGTGCCAACCTTCTACCCGACTTCCATATCGGCACGGTGAGCGTGGTCGTGCTGACCCTGACCGCTGGAACGGCACTGCTCATGTGGATGGGTGAGCTCATCACCCAGAAGGGGATCGGCAACGGGATGTCCCTGCTGATCATGATCTCGATCGTGAGTGGCTTCCCGGCCCAGGGTTCGCTGATCCAGGCTGAGAACGGTGCCGTTGCAGCGGTGATCGTCCTGGCCGTGCTGATGCTGATGGTGGCGGCCATCGTGTTCGTCGAGCAAGGGCAGCGTCGGATCCCGGTGCAGTTCGCCAAGCGGGTAGTGGGGCGCCGGATGTACGGCGGCCAGAACACCTACATCCCGCTCAAGGTCAACCAGTCGGGTGTGATTCCGATCATCTTCGCCTCTTCGGTTCTGTACCTGCCGGTGCTAGTGGCCGCAGCCCTGCCGTGGGACGGCTTCCGGGGCTGGATTGACGACAACCTGGCTCAGCCCGACAACGTCTTCTACTTCACTGTCACTGGCCTGCTGATCGTGGGCTTCGCCTACTTCTACACGGCGATCACCTTCGACCCAGTGAAGCAGGCTGACACCATCCGCAAGCAGGGTGGCTTCGTGCCTGGTATTCGACCCGGTCACCAGACGGAGCGCTACCTAGCCAGGATTCTTTCCCGGATCACGCTGCCTGGCGCCCTGTTCATCGCCGGTGTGGCTCTCGCTCCGTCCATCCTCATCAACATTTTCCTCGATACCAGCGCTGGTGTTGGTTCGGGTGGTGCGGCCGGGTTCGGCTTTATCGGCATCTCGATCCTGATCGCCGCGGGCGTATCGCTCGAGACGATGAAACAGGTCGACTCGCAACTAACAATGCGCAACTATGAGGGCTTCCTAAAGTAGATGGCCGCCGTCCGACTTGTCATTCTCGGTCGTCAGGGCTCGGGAAAGGGCACCCAGGCGGAGCGCCTGGTAGCCAACTACGGCCCGGTCCACGTTTCCACCGGGAATATGCTGCGCGCTGCCGTCGCTGCTAGGACCGAGTTGGGATTACAGGCCAAGGCCTTGATGGAAGTCGGTGACCTGGTCGGCGACGACCTCATCAATGGGATCGTTGCCGAGCGCCTGACAGGTAGCGATGTGGTCGAACACGGGTTCCTGCTGGATGGCTATCCACGGACCCCGGACCAGGCCACCGCCCTGGAGGGTTTCCTCGCCGAGGTCGGCACGCCGCTGGACGCAGCAGTCAATCTGGACGTCCCGGTCGACGAGGTCACGGCCCGCATGGTGGCCCGTGGGCGCGCCGACGACACCGAGGAGGCCATCCGCCGTCGACTCGACCTGTACGAGTCTGAGACCGAGCCCCTGCTGGCCTGGTTCGCCCAGCGCGGCCTGCTGGACGTGGTCGATGGTCTTGCCGACGAGGAGACTGTGTTCGGGCGACTCAGGTCGGTGATCGACAGCCGTCTGAGCGTTGGGGACGCCGGTTAGATGCGTACCCGGGCCTTGTTGAGCGGTCGCCGCATCGGCCATACCACCGAGTCGCGAGTTGGCCCCTTGGGGGGCCTCCGATAGCGTTGTCTACTGGCCTGAGCCGGGTGTGTGCCCTCTGGAGCAGCCCCCGGAACAGCGTCCGCTGGGCCTTCGTCCATTAATTGTCCACCCACCGAGTTCGAATTCGACCAGGAGCACCACACTGCCGAAGCCCAAAGAAGATGCGATCGTGATGGAGGGAACGGTTCTTGAACCGTTGCCCAACGCCATGTTCCGCGTCGAGCTGGAAAACGGCCACAACGTCCTAGCCCACATCTCCGGGAAGATGCGCATGCACTACATCCGTATCCTCCCCGGGGACAAGGTCCAGGTAGAACTCACCCCGTACGACCTCCAACGAGGTCGGATCACCTACCGCTACAAGTAGTCGTTACCGGTAGCGGCCACGAAGAGCAGAAGAGAAAGAACATGAAGGTCCGAGCGAGCGTTAAGCGCATCTGTGACAAGTGCCGGGTGATTAGGCGTCACGGTCGCGTGCAGGTCATCTGCAGCAACCCCCGCCACAAGCAGCGTCAAGGCTAGAGGAAGAATTCAATGGCACGTATCTCCGGCGTCGACGTCCCCCGCGAGAAGCGGGTGTTGATCGCGTTGACCTATATCCACGGCATCGGTCGTACTTCCGCGCTGAACATTTGCGAGGCCAGCAGCGTCAACCCTGCCACCCGGGTCCGCGACCTCACCGACGACGAGGTCACGGCTATCCGAGCGTTCGTCGATCAGCAGTTCAAGGTCGAAGGTGACCTCCGGCGGGAGGTGTCCCAGAACATCAAGCGCAAGATGGACATTGGCTGCTACCAGGGCCTGCGTCACCGCCGGGGCCTTCCGGTTCGTGGGCAGCGCACTCACACCAACGCCCGGACCCGTAAAGGCCCGCGCAAGACGGTCGCGAACAAGAAGCAGGTCACGAAGTAATGGCAAAGCCGAGCGCCGGGGGTCGACGCCCCCGCAAGAAGGAGCGCAAGAACGTCCCCCACGGAGTCGCGCACATCAAGAGCTCCTTCAACAACACGATCATCACCATCACCGACCAGGGGGGGAACACCCTGGCATGGGCTTCAGCCGGCAATGTCGGCTTCAAAGGGTCCCGCAAATCGACGCCATTTGCAGCTCAGATGGCTGCCGAGCAGTGCGCCCATCGGGCAATGGAGCATGGCGTTCGCAAGGTCGACGTGGTGGTACGTGGTCCTGGCTCCGGTCGCGAGACCGCTATCCGGACCATCCAGAACACTGGTATTGAGGTGACGGGCATTAAGGACGTCACTCCAATTCCCCACAACGGCTGTCGGCCACCCAAGCGACGGAGGGTCTGAACAATGGCTCGTTACACCGGCCCCCGCGCACGCGTTTCGCGGCGTCTGGGCACCAATATCTTCGGCACGAAGGGTGAGATCGTCGCGCTGGATAAGCGCCCGTACCCGCCTGGCGAGCACGGTCGTACCCGACGTCGCGGCAACCCGTCTGAGTACCTGCTTCAACTCCAGGAGAAGCAGAAGGCCCGTTTCTCCTACGGTTTGTCCGAGAAGCAGTTTCGCCGTCTCTACGAGGAGGCCAACCGCCGCCAGGGTGTAACCGGCGACAACATGCTTCAGTATCTGGAACTGCGTCTTGACAACGTCGCATACCGGGCCGGCATGGCCGCCACCCGGCCACAGGCCCGCCAACTGGTCAACCACGGGCACGTGGACGTCAACGGCAGCCGGGTCGATATTCCTAGTTACCGCTGCCGTAAGGGCGACGTCGTCACCCTGCGTGATAAGGCCCGCAAGATGGTCGTGGTCCAGTGGAACATCGATGTTCTGGACCGTTCGGCCCCGGCGTGGATGGATGTCGACGACGAGGGCCACCGGGCCACCGTCCGTGAACTTCCGATCCGCGAGCAGATCGACATCCCGGTTCGCGAGCAGTTAATCGTCGAGCTTTACTCCAAGTAGGCGATCTGTCTCCCGACGCCGCCCCATTTCCAAGATCCCCGACGCGAAGGACATTCCCATGCTGTTGATTCAGCGACCCACGGTCACCCCAGTGGATGATGCCGTCGATAACCGTCAGCAGTTTTCGATCGAGCCTCTCGAGCCTGGCTTCGGCCACACGCTCGGTAACTCTCTACGCAGGACGCTGCTGTCCTCGATCCCGGGGGCTGCGGTCACCGAGGTCAGGTTCGATGACGCCCTCCACGAGTTCGGCACTATTGAAGGCGTGGTTGAGGACGTTACCGACATCGTGCTTAATCTGAAGGACGTCGAGTTGCGCTGTCACAGCGACGAGCGTGTGACCTTGCGGGTTGACGTGCGCGGTGACACTGAAGTGACCGCTGCGGCACTCGATACCAACGAGTTGGTTGAGGTGCTGAACCCTGACCTGCATCTGGCCACGGTGACCGGCAAGGGCCGGTTGGCTCTGGAGTTGACCGTCGAGGTCGGCCGTGGCTACCTCGGTTCGGACCGCAGTACTGGTGATGCCGTCATCGGGGTCATTCCGGTTGACGCCTTGTTCTCGCCGGTGCGCAGGGTGTCCATTGAGGTAGAGCCCGTCTCGGTCGGTCAGGCCCAGGACATGGACCGCCTTGTGCTGGATGTCCTTACCGACGGGTCCATCACTCCTCGTGACGCTATGGCTTCGGCTGGCGCCACTCTGCGGGCCCTGGTTCAACTGGTCGAGGACATGAGCGATGAGGCTCGTGGCCTTGAGTTGGGTGAGCCCGAGGAGGTGGGCGGTGGTTCACCAGACCTTGACCTGTTGATCGAGGATCTCGACCTATCTGAGCGTCCCCGTAACTGCCTCAAGCGCGCACAGATTGATACCGTCGGCCAACTTCTGGAGAAGACGGAGGACGACCTGCTGGCCGTCACCAACTTTGGCCAGAAGTCGCTTGACGAGGTCATCGAGAAACTCGACGAGCGTGGCTTGGCGCTGCGGGTCCGGGTCTGACGCCATGCCGGCAACTCCTAGGAAGGGGCGTCGTTTCGGTGGCAGTTCCGCACACCAGAAGTCGATGATGGCCAACCTAGTGGCGTCGTTGATCGCCGCTGAGGCCATCACGACCACCGAGGCCAAGGCCAAGGCTTTGCGCCCCATTGCTGAGAAGATGATCACCAAGGCTCGCAAGGGCGGCATGCACAACCATCGTCAGGTGGTCTCATTTCTCCGGGACCGTGAGATGGCCGCCAAGCTTTTTGACGAGATCGGACCCCGCTACGTGGATCGTCCGGGTGGCTACACGCGCATCCTGAAGGTCGACCCCCGCCAAGGTGACAACGCGCCGATGGCCCGCATCGAACTGGTTTGATCTCAGCGGGTCTCTGCGCCCCGCTATGGGACTGCTGCGACCTCGAATCGCATGGGGCTCTGGTTAATGAAGGCCCGGTTATGAAAGTCCGTGCCGTCGTCGCCTACGACGGGGCGCCATTTCATGGGTTCGCCGCCAACGCTGGCGTGCCCACTGTCGCCGGCCTTCTGGTCGGGGTGCTTGAGCGCATCCTCCGTACGAAGGTTTCCCTGACATGTGCCGGTCGGACCGATCGGGGCGTCCACGCTGTCGGCCAAGTGGTGGGCTTCGATCTGTCGGAGCGGTCTGACGAGGACCTCGAGGTCCTGAGGGGGATCGTCAACCGCCGTATCGGCCCGTCGGTAGTGCTGTCGGCCTTGGAGCGGGTCGAGGAGGAGTTCGACGCCCGATTTTCGGCGACAGGCCGGACCTACCGGTACCGAATCTTGGATCGCCTCGAGCCCGACCCGATGCTGGCCACTCGAGTCTGGCACGTGCCCCAATCGCTGGACCTGGCGGCCATGGAGGTTGCGTCGGCCGATCTGGTGGGCCTGCACGACTTCACGTCGTTCTGCCTCCAGCAGGATTCCCGACCCGACGGTTCTTCGCCCACCATGGTCCGGCGGGTGACCGCCACGTCGTGGCGGCGGGTGTCCGATGGCCCGTCGGGCGCCGACCTGTTGGAGTTCGAGGTGTCGGCCTCGGCTTTCTGCCAGCGAATGGTCCGTTCCATGGTCGGCACGCTGGTGGCCGTGGGTCGGGGTGAGATGGCCGTTGATGCCATGCCGGCCGTGCTGGCCGCCCGGAAGCGGCAGGCCGCTGCCGACTCCGCGCCCGCTCAGGGCCTCGTGCTCTGGTCGGTGAACTATTCCTGAGCGGCCTGCCCTTGAACAAATGCGCCTGAGGTCTGCTGTGGAGCGCGTTCCACTAGGTTCCGACGGGTTGCCGGGGTGTTGGGTCGCCCGTAGCCTTGACCCCCGGTCGTGCAGCGCTCCTAAGCATTCTTTCTGTAGGCCTCCAGTAGCAGCCCCATTCAGTCTCTGATCAAGTACAGGCGGTCAACCGTGTCCACCTACACCCCGAAGGCCAGCGAGATCCAGCGTGCCTGGCATGTTGTCGACGCCGAGGGTCTCATCCTCGGACGCATGGCGTCGGAGGTTGCTGCCCTTCTGCGCGGTAAGCACAAGCCGACCTTTACCCCCCACATCGATACCGGTGACCACGTGGTGATCATCAACGCCGACAAGGTCGTGCTGACTGGCGCCAAGGCCACAGACAAGAACGTCTACGACCACTCGGGCTACCCGGGTGGCCTCCGGACCCGGTCCTACGGGACCTTCTTGGCTGAAAGGCCTGAGGATGCCGTCCGCCGGACCATACGAGGGATGCTTCCCAAGAATCGCCTGGGTCGCCAGCAGATCAGGAAGCTGAAGGTGTACCGCGGCGCCGATCACCCACATGAGGCGCAGCAGCCCCAGCCGCTGGCCATTGACCACGCCAAGGCTCGTACGGCCTGAGTGGTCGGCCTCGATAGGAGTACCTGATGTCCAGCCCCCTCATTCAGTCCACCGGTCGTCGCAAGGAGTCGGTCGCTCGCGTGCGCCTGCGCCCCGGCAACGGCACCGTTACCGTCAATGGTCGTGCCGCCGAGGACTACTTTCCGTCCGAGAGCCATCGTTTGGTGTTTATGGAACCGCTGCGGGTCACCGCGACAGAGGGTGCCTACGACATTGACGCCACCCTGCACGGCGGCGGTATCAGTGGCCAGGCTGGAGCCATGCGCCTCGGTATCGCCCGTGCGCTTGAGGCCCTCGAGCCGGAGCGTCGTCCAGCCCTCAAGCAGGCGGGTTTGCTGACCCGTGACGACCGCAAGAAGGAGTCCAAGAAGTACGGACTCCACAAGGCCCGCAAGGCGTCGCAGTACTCCAAGCGTTGATTGTTGGCGTGAGGGGGTCGGGGCTAGCTCCCTAGTCGTCTCCTACGCTGGCTGACATGACTGGAAGTGGGGTTCCGCCATCAGCGGCACAGCCACTGCGATTTGGTACCGACGGCGTCCGGGCCAGGGCCGGAACCATGCTGGACGAAGTGGCGGTGCGCGCGCTAGGTCGTGCTACGGCGTCCCATCTGGGTGCTGACCGGGTTGTAATTGGACGTGACACCCGCGAGTCGGGACCCTCGCTGGCGCGTGCCTTGGCTGAGGGTCTGGTAGCCGGTGGTCTGGAAGTGACCTCCCTAGGGGTTGTGCCCACACCCGCTGTGGCCCACGAGTGCCATATCGACGGGGTGGCTGGTGCCGTGGTATCGGCCTCGCACAACCCGTGGTTCGACAACGGAATCAAGTTGTTCGCGGCCGGTGGCCGCAAATTGGATGACCGGGTGCAGTCAGCCGTCCAGGAGACGTGGGACGCCTACCCGCGCCTCGAAGAGTCGACCCTGGTGCCTGACTGGGCCGATCCCGTGGACCCGACCGCGGGGGGCCGCCGCTGGGTCGATGGGCTGATCGCAGGGGTGGTCGAAGGGTCCACCGGGGAGCAGGGAGGCGATCAACCGCTGGACGGATGGTCCCTGGTCGTGGACTGCGCCAACGGTGCCACCTCGTCGTTTGCCGCTGACGTGCTGCGCCGCCTTGGAGCCGAGGTGGGGGTGATACACGCTTCGCCCAATGGCCGCAACATAAACGAGGGCTGTGGCTCGACCCATCCGGATGATCTACGGGCCGCGGTGGTCGATGCCGGGGCCGATGCCGGTCTTGCCCTCGATGGCGACGGCGACCGGGTCGTGGCCGTGGGCGACGACGGTGCAGTGCTGGACGGTGACGACCTATTGGCCGTGTGCGGTGTCGACCTGCACGACCGGGGATTATTAACCGGTGACACGGTGGCCATCACCGTCATGTCCAACCTGGGGTTGCGACGGGCATTGGATGACCACGGCATTGCCGTGTACGAGACTCCGGTTGGGGATCGACACGTGCTCGAGGCCCTGGAGAAAAACGGCTGGGTTCTGGGTGGGGAGCAGTCGGGCCACGTGATCTTTCGGTCTCTGGCCGCCACCGGTGACGGCTTACTGACCGGTATTCACGCGCTCATGGCTGCCGGTCGGGCAGGCCGGACCCTCGGGGGACGAGTAGCCGACCTGGTGGTCCGGGCGCCCCAGGTGCTGTACGCCGTCCCGGTAGCGGCCGATGGGGTAGCCGTTGTGGCTGCCCTAGCCGACGAGATGGCTGAGGCAGGCGCCGAGTTGGGGTCGGCTGGCCGGGTACTGGTACGCCCGTCGGGCACCGAACCGGTGGTCCGGGTCATGGTCGAGGCGTTCGACCCCGCGGAGGCTACGGCAGTTGCTGATCGCCTCGTGGACGCCGTCCGTAGGGCCGACCGGATCTGAGCCCGTACGATTCCTAGAGTTCCCGTCGTGCCAACGGGCTATCCCTTACAACGGGTTCCCGGTGACGGGCGAAGAGCGAGAGGAGTGCGATCACCACATGTGCGGCATCATCGCGATCCTCCGACGACCATCCACCCGTGACGTCCCCACAGCGGATTCGATCCTGACCCTGCTGGCCGAAGCCGTTGATCTGATGGCCGGCCCCGACGGAGGGTCTCTTACCGAACGGTCCGCCAGGTGGGTAGCCGAGGCGGCGGCCCTGACGGCCGAAGCCGACCGTCTGCTGAGCGGAGTCCCCGGCCTCCTGGCCCTCGAGCGTGACGCCGGCCTAGCCGATCGGATCACCGCCGTCTTGTCGGACCTGCCGGGGCGGATTGCTGCCCTTGAGGCACTGCTTGATGATGAACCCGATGTGGTCGATGGCATTGAGACGGCCAACGCCGCCCTGGTGGACCTACGAGATGCCTCGTGGGCCGTTCTTCGGGACCGACTCGGCACCCATGCCGGGGTGGCATCGCTGCGTTCACCGCGCATTCTGCCGAGCGACGCCGGGCTGGGCGTTCTCCTGTCGCTCCAACAGGCTTTGTCGGCCGTGGACCGCCTCGAGGTACGGGGCCGAGACTCGGCTGGTATCCAGGTGACGGTCTGGAACCACGACCTTCCTGTCGACGACCCCGCCGTGACCGCCCGTGTTGCCGACGGCTTGCACCGCACGGGCAGCGTCCGGGTGCTGAATGACGGTGGCCTAGCCTTCGTGGTCAAGGCAGCGGCCGAGATCGGCGAACTGGGCGACAACACGGCGGTTATGCGTCGGGCGCTAGCCAATGATGGTCTGCTGGCTCGGGCGCTGGCCGCCCCCGCCGTCGAGGGCTCGGTCCTAGGTCACACCCGTTGGGCCAGCGTGGGCATTATCTCCGAGCCCAACGCCCATCCGGTCGACTCGGTGCGGGCCGATGGGTCTACCGTCCCATTGGTCACAGCGGTGCTCAACGGCGACGTCGACAACCATGCGGATCTGGTGGTTTCTGAGGGGCTCAGCACGGCTCCTGAGATCACCACTGATGCCAAGGTGGTACCGGCCCTATGCGCCGCCCATCTAGCGGCAGGACACGACCGTACCGAGGCGTTCCGTCGGACAGTCAGCGTGTTTGAGGGGTCGGTGGCCATCGCTGCGGCGATCGGTGACACCCCGGAGCGGTTGCTGTTGGCCTTGCGGGGCAGCGGTCAGGGTTTGTACGTGGGTCTCGCCGAGGACGCGTACGTGGTGGCCTCGGAGCCCTATGGGGTGGTGGAGCTGACCGCTGACTTTGTACGCATGGACGGCGAGACACCGGCCGATCCGGCCGATCCGGGGGCCAGTCGGGGCCAGATCGTGGAACTGGATGGTGCCTTAGCTGGGACGTTTGAGGGGCTATCCCGTCGGTCCTACGACGGGCGCCCGTTACCGGTCACCCACGAGGACGTGGTCCGAGCCGAAATCACCACTCGAGACATCGACCGAGGGGACCACCCCCACTTCCTGCTGAAAGAGATCGGCGAATCGCCGGACTCGGTCCGGGCCACGCTGCGGGGTCGACTGGTCCAGGCTGGCCCTGGCCCTGGCGATGACGCTGGGCCCACTGGCTGGCAGGTACGCCTTGGCGACGACGCGCTGGGTGTCGACGTACGGGCTGCGCTGGCTGATGGCACGATTCGTCGAATCCTGGTCATCGGTCAGGGCACTGCCGCGGTGGCCGGAGGTGCTGTATCCCGGGCGCTCGAGGCCGAACTGGCTGGGATGGCACCCAGTCGATCTATCGACGTGGAGGACTGCCCGGCCACCGAGCTATCGGGTTTTGGTCTGGCTTCCGACATGTCCGACACCCTGGTAGTGGCAATCAGCCAGTCGGGGACGACGACCGATACCAACCGCACCGTGGACCTCGTGCGGGCTCGGGGTGCTCTGGTGGTGGCCATCGTGAACCGTCGTAATAGCGACCTGGTTGACCGTGCCGATGGGGTGTTGTACACGTCCGATGGCCGGGACGTGGAGATGAGCGTGGCCTCCACCAAGGCTTTTTACGCCCAGGCGGTAGCCGGGAACCTGCTGGCTGTCGCCGTGGCTGATGCTGCGGGAGCTCCTGGTTCCCCCGACCGGCCCGAGTTGCTGGCTGGCCTCCGGGACCTGCCTGAGGCCATGGTTGAGGTGCTGGCCCTGCGGGACCACGTGGCGGCTATCGCCGCCCGTCATGCTCCGAGCCGGCGTTACTGGGCCGTGGTGGGCAGCGGGCCCAATCTGGTAGCCGCACGTGAGATCCGGATCAAGCTTTCGGAGCTCTGCTACAAGTCGATCGCCGCTGACGCCACCGAGGACAAGAAGCACATCGACCTCTCGTCCGAGCCCCTGATCTTGGTGTGCGCCACCGGCCTAGTCGGCTCTACAGCCGACGACGTGGCCAAGGAGGTGGCCATCTACCGGGCGCACAAGGCGGTACCCGTGGTGGTTGCAGATGCTGGTTCGTCCCGGTTCGCCGGGGCGCACGACGTGGTGGTTGTGCCTACGGTGCATCCCCGCCTGGCCTTCTTGCTGTCCACCGTGGTCGGACACCTGTTTGGCTACGAAGCGGCCCGGGCCATCGACGCACAAGCCGGGCCGTTGCGGTCAGCGCATGCCGCCATCGAGGCCGAGGCCGAGCGGCGCCTGGCTGCTGAAGCAGCGAGTGAGTTGGCTTGCGAAGCCCTAGGTGCCCTATCGGTGTCCGATGCATTCGCCGCTGATTTGGTCGGCGAGCTGGCCAAATCGGCGACCGCCTTCACCGACGAGTTGCGTACCGGTCGACTCAACGGCCACCTGGAGGCCTCTACCGCAGTGCGCCTGTCAACGTTGTTCCGCTTCGCCCTTGGTGTCGTTCCCCTGGAGTCGTACCAACTGGAGTTTGGCCGGGTAGGCACGCCTGCCCTCGTTCTGGATGACCTGGCTGCCGCCCTGACCGTGGCCATCGAGGAGTTGACCCGGCCAATCGACGCCATCAAGCACCAGGCCAAGACGGTCACAGTGGGGATCTCGCGGACCGATGAGACACTGCTGGACGCCCGACTGGCTCGTGAGGTGATCAAGGCCGGAGCGCCCCGTGATTCCCTCAGTTATCGGACGTTGCGGGCTCTGGTGGCATTAGACCCGGCGGTAGCCGACGTGGCCGGCTATACCCGCTACCGGATAGACGGCCTGGACGGAGCGTCACCTACCGCGGCGATCGTGGACCGGGGTGGGGTTTCTACCGGGATTCGGTCCCGGACCGACGGGGACCCGGTCCTGCGCGGTACCAAGCACCGGGTAGCCGTAGACCGTGATGTGCTGGTCACCCGAGGTGCCCGGGACGACCGGATCATCGTGTTGGTGCCCGAGGTGAAGGATCGCGAGACGGTGGGCATCACCCTGTTGCACGTGGCATTGTGCGAGCGACTCGCTCCAGACGTCCTGAGAGGCGTCCTTCAGGGCTATGGCAACCGGTACGCCGCGGTGCGCGACGCCGTGTGCGAGACCGAGCCCGACTTGCGTGACGATCTGCTGGCCGAAGTACCGGTGGTCAATCTGCTGACTGATCCGGTTCCGGACATTGCCGACCGGCTTCGGACCTGAGCCGGTGGTCGACCAACCGTGATCGGCATCGGGATCGACCTGGTCGACGTAGAAAGGTTCCGTCGGTCGTTGGAGCGCACGCCGTCGCTGCGGGACCGCCTGTTTCGGCCCGACGAGCGTGCTTACGCCGATTCCCACGCGGATCCGGCGGCCCGGTACGCCGTGCGATTTGCAGCCAAGGAGGCGGCGCTCAAGGCTCTTGGCCTGGGTCTCGGTGGCATGGCCATGCACGACATCGAGGTGGTGCGAGACGGACTGGGTCCACCATCTCTCGTGCTGCACGACGAGGCCGTCGAGGTGGCCCGGGTGGCCGGTGTGACTCGCTGGCTGGTCACCCTGAGCCACACCGACCATGTCGCCCAGGCGACCGTCGTCGCCCTCTGAGGAGTCATCCGGCGTGATCCCGGTTTGCACTCCCGACGAGATGGCCGCTGTGGACGCTGCGTCACCCGAGCCGTTGGATGTCTTAGTCGATCGGGCGGGGGCGGCGGTGGCTCGTGCTGCGTTGGACGAGTTGGGTGGTGGCTACGGCCGTCGGGTGGCCGTCCTGGTTGGGAAAGGCTCCAACGGGGCCGATGGCCGGGTGGCCGCCGAACGCCTGGGGCGTCGTGGGGTCCGCACCTCGGTGGTGGATGCGTC
>Ga0310344_10001109_pt1 | contig 20931 bp, 16 predicted proteins | sample HC15DNA20200_MG_FD_203801 | JGI IMG/M metagenome (GOLD analysis project Ga0310344, IMG submission 203801) | Marine microbial communities from station ALOHA, North Pacific Subtropical Gyre - HC15-DNA-20-200_MG | ecosystem: Environmental > Aquatic > Marine > Oceanic | place: Pacific Ocean: North... | reverse complement strand
ATACTAAGGTAAAAATTCAAAAAACTAATTTAGAGAACGCGTATAATAATGCAAAACTTAACCCAAACAGTGTTTACAGTTTAGAATCTCTAAATATCCTAGTCGGGGATTACACAAGTAGTGGAAAACAACTTCAAAACTTATCTAATGTTAAATTAACAGCGGTCACAGAGTTTTTACAGGCCAGCAGCCTTTCTTAGATCTTCAGCCTTGTCGGTCTTTTCCCAGCTAAATTCTGGTTCGTTTCTACCAAAATGACCATAGCCCGCTGTTTTTTTGTAAATTGGTCTCTTCAGGTCTAGATGAGAAATTATTGCGGCTGGCTTCATATCAAAGTGTGAGTTTAGAATTTCCTCAATTTTCTCTTCAGGTATTTTATTTGTTTCAAATGTGTTAACCATCAATGACAGCGGCTGGCAAACTCCAATGGAATAAGCAATTTGTATCTCACATCTATCAGCAAGGCCTGCCGCTACAAGATTTTTTGCAACATATCTGCACATATAACACGCAGACCTATCCACTTTTGATGGATCCTTACCGGAAAATGCTCCACCACCATGTCTACCCATTCCACCATAAGAATCAACAATAATTTTTCTACCAGTAAGTCCAGCATCACCGTGAGGTCCTCCAATTTCAAATTTTCCTGTTGGGTTTACATGAATTATAATATCATCATGCCACCAATTTCCACAAACAGGTTTTATCACTTTATCAATAATCTGTTTTCTAATATCCTCATTTGATATCTCAGGATCATGTTGAGTTGAAATAACAACAGTTTGAACTCTTTGTGGTTTGTCATCTACATATTCAACAGAAACCTGGGATTTACCGTCTGGTCTTACCCATGCCAATTCTTTTGATTTTCTAACATCAGCAAGTTTTTTTGTAAGCTTATGAGCCAATGAAATTGGTAATGGCATAAACTCATCAGTTTCATTTGTTGCATATCCAAACATTAAACCTTGATCCCCCGCTCCTTGCTCCTTTTGTGTTTGTGATACTGTTACTCCTTGAGAGATATTTGGACTCTGTGGATCTATCTTTACAACAACTTTGCAAGTTTTTGCATCGAATTTTAAGACCGCATCATCATAACCAATTTCCGCAATAGTATCTCTCACAACTTTTTCAATGTCAAATTTTCCTTTTGATGTAACCTCACCAGCAACTGTGACAAAATCTGTTGTTACAAGCGTCTCAACTGCCACCCTAGAATCTGGATCCTGTCGAAGAAATTCATCTAATATTGCATCAGAAATATGGTCACATACCTTATCTGGGTGACCCTCAGTTACTGACTCTGATGTAAAAATATACGTTTTTGACATTTGTAGTTACAGGTTAAAGTTCATTTTCTAATCTGATAAAAAGCACATTATTTCCTCGCAGAATTACCCTTCCAAACTTTTCTACTGTTTTTCCATCTTTTAGCTCTTCTGCATCAGTCATAATCAAATTCATGTAAGAATCAACATTATCTATCTTCCCTCTATATTCAACATCATTTTTCAGTCTTACAGTCACAGCTTTTTTTGTATTTTTTTGTAGTGTGGTTAATGGTCTTTTTGATGTTGTTTGTGACATAATATTCTCTCGTGTGCTCTCTTTGACAACCAAAATAAAAGCCTTGCCTATTTGAATGATTAGGAAAATTTCATTAGTTTTCTATACAAATACTAAATGGATGATTAAAACCGGATTAAAAGAACTAGATCAGTTTCTTGGAGGTGGAATTAAGGAGGGACTAATTATTAGTATTTCTGGGCAGAGTGCTACTGGAAAAACACAGTTAGCATTTCAAATTTGTCTTAACGCTTTGAACGATGGAAAGGAAATTCTTTTCCATGATACAACTGGCGATTTTAGACCTGAAAGATTAGTTGAAATGATGCAATTTCAGAAAATGAATTCATCACTTCTTGATAAGATCAAAATAAATCGTATTACTAACACAATGGAACAACTTCAAGCTCTATCAAACGTAACACTCGAAAATTATTCTTTGCTGATAATAGATAACGTAACAGATCTTTTCTCATTTGAGTATTCAAAAAAAGAACAATCTTTTGAAAAGAGCGTCTCTTTTATGAAATACATGCATAATTTATCAAGTATAGCTCTTGGAGCTAAAATTTCTATAATTGTGATCAATGCTGTTAGAAGTATTGACGAACATGAAAAGGAAAACTTGGAAGAATCAATCAGCATGTATATACATAATAAGATAAGATTTTCAAAAAATAATAATGGGTATTCATGTCAAGCTAGTTCTCCCTTTGCTACCAAAAAATTTCAATATACTATAACACCAAAAGGTCTTACTGATCAATCTTAATCTATTTAATAGACTAAGAGTGTGTATACTCAATGGCAGGATTTATTGAACATATTCCTATTATTGCAATTATTTTATTTGCAGCAGGAATTGTAGGTGCGATAGTTTATGAGCGAATTAAAACAAAAAATATTGAAGAAAAATCTTTCTGAAGCTTTTCTAGAAGAAAAATTTCACTCGTTAGGATTTGAACAGTTAACTGATATTCAAAAAAAAGCCATACCTATAGTTTATCAAAAACTCGATTCATTGATTATAGCGCCAACAGGTTCAGGTAAAACAGAATGTTCAGTAATCCCTACTTTTTCACAGATAAAAGAAACAAAAAAGCAGGGAAAGATCAAAATACTTTACATCACGCCATTAAGAGCGCTTAACCGAGATGTTTTTCGAAGAATAACCAAATATGCTGACTTGGAAGACTTAACAATTCAGATTAGACATGGTGACACACCTCAATCAGTTAGAAAAAAAATTTCGGATTCACCACCAGATGTGCTAATCACAACACCGGAAACGCTTGTTATCCTTCTCACTCAACAGAAAATGTTAACTGCACTTTCTGAATTAGAGCGAGTTATAATTGATGAAGTACATGAGCTTTTGTCAAGTGAAAGAGGTTCTCAACTATCAATAAGTCTGGAAAGACTACAACTTAACTCAAACCAGAAAATCATACGTACTGGATTATCTGCTACTGTTGGAAATGTTGATGATGCTGCACACTTTCTTGTTGGAACAGAGAAACCATGTAAGATAATTCAAGATAAATCAATGAGGAAATATGATGTTGATGTCAAATTTGTTAGAGGCTCAATTTCTGAAGTGGCAGATTCAATCATTCAATATATAGAAAAAACGGAGATAACCTCCCCAATTCTTTTGTTTACTAATACTAGGGGTGAATCTGAATTTTTAGCTTCAATTTTAAGAGAAAAAACTTTGATGAATATCGAGCTCCATCATGGCTCACTATCCAGGCAAGTTAGAGAGGAAACAGAAAGCATACTTCGAAGTGGGGCAAGTGGAATCGTTGTATGTACGTCGTCTCTTGAATTAGGATTAGATATTGGATCAGTAGAACTTGTAATTCATTATGGTTCACCACGCCAAGTGTCAAAGTTAATGCAGCGTATAGGTAGGAGTAAACACTTTAGAAATTCCTCGGCAAGGGGTCTAATTATCACAAATAGTCCTGATGATGAATTTGAAACAAAAGCAATTCTTGATAGAATAAAAAATAGTTCTATTGAGGAACAAAAAATTCATGATGAGTCACTAGATGTTTTAGCACACCATTTAGTAGGTTTATCACTCCAGATGGGAGAAATATCTATTGATTTCGGGTATAAAATAGTCAAGCAAGCGTATCCATTTAGAAATATAACATTGGATGACTTTTGTAATGTTCTAGAAATCTTAGACAGTATCTACATTTTGTATTTCGACAAGAAAAAAATGAAATTCTGGAAAACACGTAAAGCATTTAGATATTATTTTGAGAATCTTTCAACAATTCCAGACATCTTAAAATTCAAAGTATTTGATTCAGTTGGAAAGAAGATCATAGGATCCTTAGATCAAAGGTTTGTAGGTGATCATGGTGAAGCAGGAAATATCTTTGTTCTACGTGGAATGCAATGGAGAATACTGAATATTGATGAAAAGGCTTTGCAGGTAAACGTTGAACCAATTAGAGGTGCACGAAAAAATGTTCCTTACTGGGAAGGCGAAAACATTCCAGTGGATTACAACACTGCACAAAAAGTTGGATTACTCAGAAACAAAGTAAAACATGGCTCATTATCAATGATGAATAAAATAATCCCAGAATTAGATTTTAGTAGCATACCTGATGAAAAAACTATTGTAGTTGAGTCTGTAAGAACGGATCGCAATGTTGTTATTCATGCGTGTTTTGGCACAAAAATTAATTCAACTCTAGCAACTATACTTTCTTCACTACTAGAATCTATTCTTGGCCAAGTTGTCCAATCCAGATCAGATGCATATAGAATTATTTTGGAATCTAATGCACGAATTAATAAAAAGATCATTGTTGAAGCCTTAACTGATAAATTTGATATTCGTGATATTGTAGTCGCATCTTTGATTGGCACACATAATGTTAATTGGAGAACGTGGTGTGTTGCAAAAAAATTTGGAATGGTTGGTCGTGGTGCCATTTATGATAGAAAATCGGGCCATTTTATTTACGAGCGGTATCAAAACACACCTGTTGTTATGGAAGCACTAAGAGAGCTATTTCATGATAAGTTTGATCTAAAATCCACTGAAATTATTTTGCATAAGATTAGAAATAATGAAATTCAGATTGAGTGGGCTGATGTCAACAAATTTTCCAAATTAGCGGAGCCATTATTAGATCACACTACAAAATATTATTCATCTCCAGCAAGCGTTGATAAAGCAATTCTTGATTTGGTAAAAAAGCGATTATTCAAAGCCAAACACCGTCTAATTTGTGCTCGCTGTGGTAAATGGCAGCTAGCAACGATTACAGAAGAAGTAAAGAAAAACCTTAGCTGTAAATATTGTAAAAGTAGACAAATCACATCTACGTTTTATTCAGATTATGATTTGATTAAGATCATTCAGAAAAAATATAGCGGAAAAAAACTTTCAACTGTAGAAAATCATAGGTTTAAACGTGCCTGGAAAGTTGCCTCGCTGATTGAAACATTTGGTAAAAATGCTATAATTGTTTTATCAGGTTATGGTGTTGGTGCTGATACTGGTGCAAGAATTTTGCGAAATATGACTGATCAAGATCTAATGTATAAACAAATTTACGAAGCTGAAAGGCAGTACGTAATGACAAGAGGTTTTTGGGACGATTAATTCTTTTTTACAACAGCTGAAAATGGAGTCAAAAACAATTCAGTCCTTCCTTCAAGACCAGCTTTTGCGTTAACGGCGGTAACAGAAATTATCTCTCCACCAGAAAGACCATCTAAAAGAATAGCTTGGTTTCTCCATCCCTTAATCCAAATCTGACCACTATCATCTTCAACAAACATTTCCGATAACAAAATTGTTTCTCCAGTTTTTGTTTGTACCTCTCGCTTTTCTGGTTCTTTTAAAATTATAGCCTCAACACAATAATTATTCCCAGATTTAATATCAGAAATTTTTGTCCTCAGACTTGATAATTGTGGTATACCTCCATCGTCATCAATTTTTCTTACAAATGAATCATGGTTTATTGTTACAGCATTACCAAAAACTTGTGTTGGCATGCATTCTATCACATCTTCAGCATTAATAGAATCTAGCATATTTGAGGAGTCTGATAAGTACATCATGTTTTTCTTATTGTCTATACCAACCGCAGAAGTTTTCCCTCCATCATTTCTTTTTATCGATACAATACGTACAATAACAGGTTCTGGGTCTTTCGCTCCTTCAATTTCAACTAATGTTGCCTCATTTCCATGAATTTCGAGACCCTGATTTCCTACCTTTGTTCTAACACCAAGCAATCTTACTTTTGCATTCTGGGGAATAACTTTAGGCAAAAATGATTCATCTTTTCCCCATATGACGACTCCTTTGGTAGCATCATCTTTTCCTTTCAATCTCATTCTAAGTCCTTTTCCGGGTTCCCCACGCCGATTAGTGAATTCTAGTGTAGTTATACTACCATCCATTTTACCAGAGACAACTAGATTACTTTGATTTTCCTTAACTTCACTAACATCAACTATTAGTTCATCAACTGCCCGAATTTTACTTTCTTTGCTGGTTGGCTCGATATCAGATCCTGAACCAATATTTAGTGTTGGGCTACCATTAAGATCTGATTTGACATAAGCCTTGATTATTTTTATCAAATCACCTGGCTTGAGATCCTCAATTCCTGGTAGGTTAGCTTTTTCATCCCAAAGCTTAACACTAGCAGTAGAATCATTATCATAAACAGTCATAGTTCTGAGTAGAAAGGGAGAACCATCCTTTCTAGAAAATTGCTTTGTTGGTGAAATGTTTAGAACTCTACTTTCGATTGATACATCCTTAGCACCGACGTAAATGTCCTTTAATCCCATTTTAGTTTGCAAATTTTGTTTTAATGATATTCCTAAATCCTTTGCAATAAGAAAAAGGGCACCCTCCTCTGTTAAATAACCAGGACCTATCTTTTCCATTTTTTGTTTAATTTTATCGTCGATATTTTGTTTAGTCAATTCAGGTTTTTGTTCCTGGATCTTTTCTAACAATTCTTCAAACTCTGACAAGTTGCTCCCTTTAATTTTCCACTTTTCGTCTCTTATAACATTTAAGGAGTCGTCATATGGGGAAAATATGAAATCTGTTTTTGCCAGATCGCTTTTCAAATCATATGATGGCATAAATGCAGTAGATGGTATAGATCTTGATGTTGACGAGGGACAAATTTTTGGTTTCCTAGGACCGAATGGAGCAGGAAAATCAACTGTGATTAAACTGTTAACCACCTTAATCCAACCGACCAGTGGGAAAATTTCAGTTCTAGAAATTGATACTGCGAAAGAACCGTTGAATATAAGAAAAAAAATTGGTGTAGTTTTACAGCAACCAAGTTATGAACCTACACTAACAGTAGAAAAATCACTTGAAAAATATGGAATGATGTGGGATCTTGATAAAAAAACTAGAATGAATAGAACAGAAGAACTTCTTACAGCCTTCAATTTAGTTGACATTAGAAAGAAAAAAAACGAGGATCTTTCTATTGGTCAAAGGAGGCGGGTTCAAGTTGCACGTGAATTCATGCATGATATGGATTTATTATTCTTGGATGAACCAACAGTTGGACTAGATCCAACCGCTAGACGACAGTTATTAGACTTTTTAAAAAATAAAGTAAAGGAAAAAAATTTAACGATATTTTATACTACACATGTACTGACGGAGGCAGAATACTTCTGTGATAATATTGCAATTATCAATAAAGGCAAAATAATTACTGTTGATTCTCCAAGTGAACTTAAAAGGCGATTTGGTCGTGAAAAAACAATCAAAATTCATGTTTCCTCTAATACTGAAACATTACAAGGTCTATTAGACAACATTAAGGATTGTAAAATTGAATTTGATGCAGGTGCGACAATTACAATACATTCTACTGATTCTGAGCTTGTTTTAATGGATATTTTAAAAATTTTAAATCAAAATAATATAATGATAGATGATTTATCTGCAATACCAACAAATCTTGAAGAGGTATTTCTTAAAGTTGTAAGTGATTCTAATGCATCCGATAATCAGATTAGTTAACAGAAATATTACCATCTCGGTAAATCCAGGTTTTTTAATCTGGCAGGTAATTTTTCCCCTGATTTGGATCTTTGTAGCTGGTTTTGCATACACTGCATTGATAGACGAAGTATCTTTTGGAACTAAAAATCTAAGTTATCCGGCATTCTTAGCTTCTGGGATGATTGGGTTCAATATTATGAACAGTACTCTGATTTCTGGTATCATAATTTGGAACGATAGACGACATGGAATGTTTGAACAAATAATGTCAGGTCCATTTACGAGATCAAATTACATTCTTAGCAATATCATAACTATTGCAATAGTTGGTTTAGTTAGTGCAGCATTGATTGCAGCAGTTGGCTACCCAGTATTTTTTCAATCCGTAGAATTTAGCTTAGTCACAATTCCACTAATAGTTTTTAGTTCAATAGTTGGCGCAATATTATTTGGTTCCATCGCTTCAATCATTTCCGCAAGATTACGTTCAAGTGAGGGATTTAATGTAATTATTAATACAGTTTTTATTTTCTTTGCTTTTGTAAGCACTGCTTTTTATCCTGCTGCTGGTGCCCCACAACCTCTCGCAACCATATTTTATTTGAATCCATTAACATATCTTGTGGACATAATTCGGGCTGGGATTTTTGGCACTATCACAGAATTCGTTATTTTAGAAATGGTAGTTTTGATAATACTTGCTTCTATTCTTTTTATAATTGCAACAAAATTGCTAACCAAAATGGATTTTTAAAAATGCAAGATCAATGAGAAAGACTATAATTACTACGTTTTAAAAATTCATCAATATTTTTAATTGCTATATAATCACCACTTTCAGGTTCAAAACCATCTGGTAACACTGTCAAAATATTAGGTGTAAAAATTGCACACACAATAAATTTTTGTTGTTTTAAAATATCAAAAATATCTTTAGGATTATAATTGTATTTTTTACATAAAGTTACGATAGATGGAAAATTAATACATAATGTATTTTCTAGAATTTTCGTCGCACCAAGAAAAACAAATTTTTCATAACCACTTCCAGTATCAATTTTTATTAAATCAATCTTAATTTTAGGAATCACTTCATCAAGAGTTTTCATTTTCACTTTTATTCCAATATTACCTTCTTGAACAGAATTTGATTCATCCGTATAGTTATCTGAAAAATAGACGTTAGTTGATTTAGAACCTAATGCAAAATTAAACGATTGAACATTTTTACATTTATTTAACAAAATATTTCCCTGTAAGAATTTAAAGATTCTAGGATTGGGTTCAAACGAAAATATTTTTCCGTCGACGCCAATTTTTTTTGATGCTTCTAATGTAGTTGTTCCTATGTTTGCACCAATATCAATAAAAACATCACCTTTTTTAAGATAATTCCAAATAAAATTTTCTGCTTCATCTCCACTGTGGCTATGTTGCGGATTTACCCATAACACTCTAGATAAAAATGTAGGATAAAATTTTAAAATATGATGTTTATATTTGAAATTAAATAAATGAGAAAGTTTTAGTCTGATTAAAATTTTTGAAATTAAAAATTTAAATGGCTTTTCTTGTTTTTGTACTGTATTGAAATATTCTGAAATTTTCAAGATGTTATTTATCAAATTGCCATCTTAAGTATATTTTATTTTCTTAAAAAATAATAGCCCGGCCCGGACTCGAACCGAGGTCAAAGGCTCCAAGGGCCCCTATGCTTGCCACTACACTACCGGGCTTCAGTCATTTTTTTAATTATCCCTTTATAACATTACTTTAAACGGATTTTATTGTTTTTGCAAGTGTAAGATAAGGATCTTCCATAGAATTTAGCATTTTTTTAGATCTCTTTTTTATTTCTAAATTTGGTGATTCGAGAATTTTTTTAATTGAACCTGCTATTTGCTTAGGGTTCGTTTTCCTTATTATCAATTTTTTCTTCACGAGGTAGGTTTCTATAATATTGGGAACAGCATTATACGAAATTGTTGGGATGCCAAGCAACGCAGACTCAGCCGTCATTGTTCCACCAGATCCAATAAAAACATCAATTTTTTTCAATAATATTTTACTATCAATAACTTTGCTTAACACTCTAATTTTCTTGCCAAAAACTTGTTGCAAATGTCTAACCTGAGAAGCATATCGCCCCATCACCATTATTTCTTCATTAGGAAAATTTTCAAGTATTTCTTTGATAATAGGAATTGCAGGCCTTTTTTTTGTTGAATACGAAGCATACTCCTCTTCAACCCTCACCAAAATTGTTTTTCTTCCATTTTTTTTACTCCTGATTTTATTATTTTCTGAAACCTTACGTCTCGCTATTACAGCAGCATCAATCGCTCTATAACTGATAACATCTTTGATATTTATTCCAAATTTTGTGAATTTCTTTTTTGGGATAATCCACGGAATAAGCAGTTTTTGGACTAGTGGGATAACAAGCCGCATAACAGCAGTAGCGTGTGGTGAATCAGAAAAACAGATGTGGGAGATATCCAATCCATAGGAAACTCTTGCTGCTTCAGGCGAACAGAAGCTTATCGTTATGTCAGGTGAAAATTTCTTTATTCTTAAAGACAACGATTTTGCTCTATGTAAACTGGCATTTAGCTTATCATGTCTTCTGGTTCCGCCGTGTTTTCCTACTATTATCAACTTGAGACCTCTTATTTTTGCTAATTGTGTTACCTGCTGATAATCACGTGAGGTACATAAGACAGTATGATTTTGTTTAATGCGTCTAATCATGGGTTCAAAAAAAAGAAGCTGTTTTGGAGTTAAAACATCAAACCAAATCTTCAAGAATTTGATTCAATTTCAAACTGCAATAAGTATTTCTTATCCTAGATTCTAATATGAACATAATATGAAAGAAAAAGTTGTGTTTTTTGGACTTAGCACAGAAGGATATCACCTTGCTAGTAAGATGGTTGTTAATGGTGCCGAGGTAAAAATAATCGATGAGTCATCCTCATCTGCAATAGTATTGAACTCTGAAGTTGCGAAAACCTATACAAATGTAACATCTCTTAGAGAAGACGAACCACTACTTGCTATGGAACCAAGTAATACTGCAATATCAAAAGCTAAATACCTTTTCTTTACACCACGAATAAGAAAAACTGGTCAGGATTTAAAAACGGAAGTAAATTCCAAATTTAAGGATGCAGTAGGTGAATTGAAAAAGGATAGTTCAATCATTAATTGTCTTCCAACTGGATTTGGTGGCAATAATGAAAACATTTCACTTTTAAAACATATTACTGGACTTGAAGCCGGGAAAACAATCTCGTATTTCTATTTTCCAATAAATGATCTGAATAAAACACCAGATGTAATAGGTTCTGTAAAACAAGCTAATGAAAACAAGCTTTTAGCACTTTTAAAAACTGATAAGAAAGAGAAAAAGTTTGTCGATATTTCTTCAGCAGAGAATTTACATGCAATTAATATGATTCAACGATTTTCAAACTTATGCAGCATTGTAGAGGTGTGCAAATTTGTAAAAAATAATACAAGACAAACTGCACCATTTAATGACTTCAAAGATCTGTACCTTGACGACATGGTAAATGGTCTTTATGATCTACGCATGTTGGGTTCCTCGTTTGAAAGCGCGCAAACTTTGATGTATCTTATTAATGGAAGTATTCGAGGAATTCACGGATATATTAAAAGATTAATTGACACGATTAGAATAACTCTGAAAAAAAATGAGCTAAAAGCTAGTAAAACGAAAATTGTATTATCTTGGACATTGGATACAAACGAGATGCGAGGAGACAAGATTGAGATGTTAAATTCTATTGCCTCTAAACTACGTGATTATATTGGTGATGTAGAAACATCATCTGGTTCTGTTGATCTATTTCATCAGGACAAAGTGACAATCGTTGTAGCTTGCTCTAACTATGACTATAAGGAGATAAAAGAAAATCTAAAAGAGGATAATGCTTTTGTGATAAAAGCAAATCCTTTGTGTGAAATCTAGTCATAAAGATAAAATTATCTAAAAAATTAGAAGATTAATGACTGAAAACGAAAATAATGATAAAAGCCTTCAGCAAGAAGCTGACGATAAGAAAGAAACTACAGAATCAGAGTCAGTAGACATGCTTTTAGAAAAAGAGAGACAAAAGTCTTTACGTTTACTTGCAGATTATCAGAATCTTGAAAAACAGATCATTGATCGAATAAACTCACGTGGAGATAAGATAATTTTGGATTTCTTAACTGTGTATGAGGATTTTATTCGTGCAAAAGCTGCATATGAAAAGGAGGGAGGAAACGTAGACAATCTTAATGGCATAATAAAAAACATGAAATCTATCTTGGGAAATTATGATGTAAAACCCATTGAAGCAGAAGGAAGGAAGTTTGATCCTAAATTGCATGAAGTAGTACAAGAGATTGAAGATGATAATCATGAAGAAGGAACAATTGTGAAAGAGATCGCAAAAGGATATATTATTCGTGACGAGGTAATGAAATACTCGAAGGTATGTGTTTCAAAAAAAATAATTAAAGAATAGATGATAAAATATGGCAGAAAGAATAATTGGTATTGATTTAGGAACAAGTAATTCAGCTGCTGCAATTATACAAGGTGGTAAACCGACAATAATTCCTGCAGCTGAGGGTCAAACAGCACATGGTAAAGCATTTCCATCAGTCGTTGCGTTTCCAAAGGATGGCAGTGCTATGCTTGTTGGCACCCCAGCTGTAAACCAAGCTGTAACAAATCCTGAAAATACTATTACGAAAGCAAAGCGAAAGATAGGAACAGATCATATTTACAAAGTTGAAGGTAAAGAATACAAGCCACAACAAATCTCTGCGTTTATTTTACAAAAAATTAAAAAAGATGCTGAGGCATTTACTGGCGATAAGATTACCAAAGCAGTAATTACTGTTCCTGCCTATTTTGATGATAATCAGAGACAAGCTACCAAAGACGCCGGAACAATAGCCGGTCTTGAAGTAACACGAATTATCAACGAGCCTACAGCAGCTGCTCTTGCTTTTGGTCTTGACAAAGCAAAGCAGGACATGAAGATATTGGTATTTGACTTTGGTGGTGGTACACTTGACGTTACAATAATGGAAATGGGTGGTGGTGTCTTTGAAGTAATGAGTACTTCTGGCGATACTAAATTGGGTGGTACTGATATGGATTTGGCAATAATGGATTATGTTAAAGAAGAATTTCGAAAAAAAGAAGGTGTTGATCTTTCAAGTGACAAGAAAGCTATGGAACGACTCAGAGAGGGATGTGAAAAGGCAAAGATCGAACTCTCTGGTGTAATGGAAACGGACATAAACTTGCCATACATTCATGAAAAAACTGCACTTGAAGTTAAACTCACAAGAGCTAAACTAGACAGTCTTGTAACATCACTAGTTGAAAGATGTAAGCCTTCGATTGACAAGTCACTAGAAGATGCAAAGATATCCACTTCGGACATTTCCAAAATTGTACTTGTTGGTGGGCCTACTAGAATGCCAATTGTGAAAAAATTTGTAGGAGATGCGGTTGGAAAAAGTGCAGAATCTGGAGTTGATCCAATGGAGGCTGTAGCATTTGGAGCTGCGATTCAAGCTGGTATTATGGCTGGAGATGTTGAAAGTGATATCGTCTTACTAGATGTGACTCCATTAACATTAGGAATTGAAACCTTAGGAGGTGTACGCGAACCAATTATTGAGAGAAACACCACAATACCTACATCCAAAGACAAAACCTTCACAACAGCTGCTGATAGCCAAACCGCAGTTACAATAAACGTGGTTCAGGGAGAACGACCAATGGTTGCTGATAATGTTTCGCTAGGAAGTTTCAACTTAACTGATATTCCACCTGCTCCTAGAGGAGTTCCGCAAGTCAACGTAAAATTCGATATTGATGCAAATGGTATCATAAACGTTACAGCAAAGGATCTTGGAACTGGAAAGGACGCTAAAATTACAGTAGAATCTACTACAAAACTCTCGGATGAGGAGGTAGAAAAATTGAAAGAAGATGCAGAAAAGCATGCAGAAGAAGACAAAAAGAAAAAGGAATCTGTTGATATCAAAAATGAGGCAGAAAGTTTCATCTACACGACAGAAAAATTGGTTAATCAAGATCTTAAAGACAAAATATCACAAGAACAGGGAATCAAGATTACAGACGCAGTAAAGGAAGTAAAGGAAGTACTAAGTCAGGATTCAGAACAAATTAAGACAAAACTAGATGCATTAAAAGCTGTAGTTAATGAAATTACCACTGAATTATACAAGAATGCTACTCCACCACCAGGTGCAGCACAACAGGAAGATGGAGCCAAATCTGAAGAAAAATCAGAACCTGAGCCAGAACCAGAATCTAAACCTGATGAAGAGCAATCTAAATAAAATTCAAAACACAAATTATTTGATTAGAGATGAGTGCAAAGCGTGATTATTACGAAGTCTTAGGTGTTTCGAAGGATACTCAACTAAATGAGATCAAGTCACAGTACAGAAAACTAGCTTTAAAATTTCATCCAGACAGAAACAAATCTTCTGAGGCTGCTGAACATTTCAAGGAAATTTCAGAAGCATATGCAGTTTTGTCAGACACAAAAAAACGTCAGCTTTATGATCAACATGGTCATGCTGGAGTAGATGGGCGATACAGCACTGAGGATATTTTCAGGGGAGCTGGCGCTAATTTTGATGACATCTTTAGTGATTTGTTTGGAGGAAGGGGAAGAAGAACAACAGGAGGTTTTGACTCCATTTTTGAAAACCTTTTCGGAGGAGGAGCACAAGGATTTGGTGGTTTTGGAAGACAGAGAGGCTCTGACATGCTATACGAAACCTCTGTTTCGCTTGAAGATGTATTGAACGGAAAAAAAATGGATCTTGACTTACAAAAAAATGTCGACTGTCCTGACTGCAACGGTTCGGGATGTTTTCCCGGTACGTCTAAAATAAGATGTTCAGATTGTGATGGTCAAGGACAAGTTAGGGTAAGTCGTAACATGGGATTTTCTACCTTTGTAACTGTTCAACCATGTAGAAAATGTAGTGGGCAGGGTATGATGATAGAAAAACCATGTAAAAAATGCAAGTTAGGAAAAGTAAAAGGTACCAAGCACATATCGTTTGAACTTCCTGCCGGTATAGACAATGGTGATTATGTAATATCCGGTGAGGGTGAGTCAATACCAGGTGGTGCAAACGGCGATCTCATAATAAGAGTTAACGTTCAACCTCATCCTAAATTCAAACGTGACGGGAGAGATATCTTTTATGACGCACAAATATCAATAACGGATGCAAGTTTGGGAAAAAAGTTTGAAGTTCCTACGTTGGAAGGATTCAATAACATTACTGTCGAATCTGGTAGCCAACCAAATTCCATAATCAAACTCAAAGGGAAAGGCTTGCCTGGACGTGGATTTAGGGGCAGAGGTGATCAATATGTTAGATTAGTTGTTAATATTCCAAAAAAACTAAACAATCATCAAAAAGATTTGTTAAAGGAATTGGGTGACTCGTTCGATTAGCATCAATTACTCTAAGATTTTTTTTTATGAATTTTTATGTGGTGTCCACCACGAGTATGCATAACATGTATTGTCTGAATCAGCTCAGCAATCATATCTGATGAGTAATATTTTGTATTGTACCTACCAAGCACTTTCTTGCAATCATTACAGTATATCTCTCTGAATTCCACTAAATTGATAGACATATTCGGCTATTTTGTGTTTACGCACGAAAAAGAAACTTATTCTGGGTTTTTCTGTTCTTGTTGCGGGAGTCGCCCAGCCTGGTCAACGGCGTAAGGTTCAGATCCTTATCTCCTAGGAGTTCGTGGGTTCAAATCCCACTTCCCGCATTTTATAATTCTGAGATTTTTTTGCGCAGGAGATCATTGACCATTTTTCCAGAAGCCTTGCCCCTCACTTCTTTCATCGCAATTCCCATTAGAGTGGTTACCGCCTTATCTCCTAACTTCTTAACAAGTTCCATATTCTTTTGAATTATTTCATCTAAGATTCCATTTAATTCATCCTTATCCATACTTGAAACGTCTGTACTTTGCATAGCCATTGAAACATTTTCTGATTTGCCAGACATGATGTTTTCAAAAATAATTTCTAGTGATTCCTTGGGTATTTTGTCAGACGCTAACAGATTAAACGATTCTATGATGTGTTCTTGTTTCAACAGCGTTGTGTCAAGTCCCTTTCTCTCTAGATTCGTTATGCTAGAACAGAGTATAGAGGCTACAAAGTTTGGCAAGTTTTTTTTATTTTCACAGATTTTTTCGAACAGCTCCATGTATTCTGAGTCAAAAATTTGTTCAGACAATTGGGAATTTAGATCATATTTTTGTTGAATTTCAGCAATTGATTCATCCCATGATTTCGGAATATTTTCCCTTGCGAATTTTACTTCGTCAGGCATTACACTCATCGAAGGGATATCGGTTTCTGGATACATTCTTGACGCACCTGGACGTGGTCTAAGAAAAACAGTTTCACCATCTTGTGTTGCAGCTCTAGTTTCAGCTGGAACTCCATTTGCTGCATCTTGGACTCTCTTTATTATAGAATTCACAGCATAATCCAACTTTGAATCTTCACCAGCTATAAGCAGAAAGCCATCTACGTCTGCCAATTCAAGATGTTTTCTTACCTTATCAACATCAGAATCATTAATTCCGTAATTAGGAAGCTCATCCGAGTGGAAAACTCCTCCAATACCAAAAAATCTTACAAGCTGTCCAATTTCTTTTCCTAATCTAATTCCAGAGTATGGTTCAAAACCAAACATGCCTGAAAAATTTCTTATTCGTATTCCCTTAATTTTTGCATTTAATTTTAGTGCCTTTTGAATTATTTTCGAGTCGTTAGCTTTGAAAATTTCAGTAACGTCAAGGACATCTTCTTCCGTGATTGTTATTGATAATTTTTGGAGTTTTTCGGCAATCAGGATTAGTCCATGTTGTCTTTTGGCTTCATAATTAATTATTTTTTCAAGTTGATCTAGTTGTTGTACACCCTTTACTTCTACAACTCCACTATTCATTACTGAAATATTTACATCCTGTCTAATTGAGCCGATTCCTCTTTTTACCATCCTTGTTGCCCTTAGCAATCTTCCAAGCGTCAATGCAATTTCCTTAACTTCAGATGGCTTGGTGCTTACAGGCTCTAAAGCAATCTCAACTAATGGTACACCCAAACGATCTAAACTGTAGTTTGTTTCGTTTTGTTCATTACTGAGAAGTTTAGCCGCATCCTCCTCAAGACAAACTGCCTGCACCCCAATCTTTTTTTCACCTACCTTTAGATTTCCTCCCTGGGAAACAAGCATAGTTCTTTGAAAGCCGGATGTGTTAGAGCCATCAATAACGGTCTTTCTCATAACGTGAATCTCACTAAAAATTTTTGATTCAAGCATGCTACTAATCAGTAATGAAATCTTCTTTGCATCATGATCTAGATCATGAGGAGGCTCTTCATCTTTCTCAACTAAGCAACTGCTTTGAGAATTTGCATAGTAGTTGATTTTCTTTGATTTTGTTTTCTCAAATAACGCAGCCGGATCCAATTTACCAAGCTCACTTTTTGCTGTTCTTAGGCTTCTAGAGAATTTTTCAGTATATTCATCATTTTCTATCGGTCTACATTTGCAGAATAATTTTTTCTTAGTGTCCAGCTGTTGGTGAATCTCTAATCCAACCTTCAAACCAATTTTTTCAAAATCAATTTCAGACATAATTAAAACTCTGAAGCAATATTCTCCAGCATTAGTGACTTCATCTCATCCGTACCCTTTGAATTTCCTAAGGCCCACATTGCTTTTACAAGTGAAGTTTCTGGTGTCATATTTTCAAGAGGGGTAATTCCTAAATCTAACAAATCTCTGCCACTTTCATAAACTGTCATCCTAACCCTGCCGTCGATACATTGTGATGTCATTCCCAAAAACAGATCATTTTCCTTGGCATTTTTTACAACATCGTACATTGTCCGTCCAACATGCCCCAGTCCTGTTCCTTCAAAAATTATTGCCTTGCATCCTGTTTGTATCAAGTTTTCAATTAATTGCGGGTCATAGCCAGGGTGATATTTTACAAGAGATACTTTGGTGTCAATCTTCATCCTTGGGTTATATTTTTCGTTTTTAAAAAAATCATCTTGCATATTTTTCTTAATTTTTCCTTCAGCAATTATGAATGCTGGGTGACCACCCATTGTCTCAAACGCTCCACGTTTGCTTGTGTGATTTTTTCTGACTCTAGTTCCCACATGACATGCAACTGTTTGATCATTATCATTATGATGCATAACAAGAAAAACACCATTTGTGTTGGATTCAACAAGGAATTTTGAAGCCGCAATCAGGTTTATCGCTGCATCAGACGACGGCCTATCAGATGATCTTTGTGAGCCAACAAGTGCAACGGGAATGGGAAATCCGGCAAGTGCAAAAGACAAAAAAGAAGATGTATAATGCATTGTGTCTGTTCCATGCGCAATTAGTATTCCTTTATAGTCAGAGTCTGCAAGTGAATCAAGTTTTTCTGCAATTTTTGTCCAATGGTCTGGCTGTAAATTTTCTGAATACTCGGAGAACAAAACTTCCGCATCAATATTCGCAATTTTCCCAAGCTCTGGAACAGCTTCATTGATATCGGACGCAGTAAGTGCAGGTGTAACAGCACCGGTTCTATAGTCAACCTTGCTTGCGATTGTTCCTCCCGTAGAAAGAAGTAAAATTTTTGGAAGATCTGGATTCCCTTTTCTTTCTTGTTCTTGCTTAGGCTTTGTCTCAGAACTAGAAACAACCTCTATTGTTTGGATCTCGTCAACATTGATCCCTACATTGTAGCCGCTTCCTAACTTGACTACCAAATGCTTGTCATCACCAGATTCGTATCTGGGCATTAGAATTCCAGAGTATGTTAAATCAGCAGTAATCTTGATTGAATCGCCAACTTTGGCATCGTTTTTTTTCAAACAATCAAGAGATTTTCCAGAATATCCTTGGTCTTCTGACATTGTGGTGGATTAAGCAGTTATTTTATTAAAACTACCTGAAAGCAGAAAGCTCCACTTTCTGTCCAATCTTCAAGTCCTTTTGCTCTCTTACCTTCTTTATAGCGTCCTCAAAGTGCTTCATTGTAACTTTGGCATTATCAGCGGCTTTTTCAACTTTAGAAATTTCTTTTTCCTCTTTGGCTTTTGCAGCTTTCTCATCTTCTACTGACATAGAGCGTACCTCTTTTTCCTCAACTATCAAATCTGCATTCTTAGATGGTACATTCTTTTCTGTAACTTTTGTTTCAGTAACTTTTGTTTCGGCTTGTCCACCCATAGCAAATTTGTCAAGGTGTTCATGGATAACAAAAGATACAGCAGTGTTTGCTATAGCTGCTACATCTGCACCACTAAATCCGTCAGTTGCCTCCGCTAATTTACTAAAGTTCACATAGTCTGGACTGTTAGGATCTTTTTCGAATGGAATTTCTTCTGCGTTAATCTCCAAAATTCTTTGTCTGGATTCCTTGTCTGGTAATGGAATCTGGATAATTTTATCAAATCTACCAGGTCTAAGTAAAGCTGGATCAATCATATCCGCTCTGTTTGTTGCTGCAAGCACTACGACACCATGCATGTCCTGCATACCATCTAACTCTGTTAATAATTGACTAACAACTCTTTCAGTAACTTGTGTCTCTGCCCCTCCTCCTCTAATTGGTGCTATTGAATCAATCTCATCAAAGAATACCACACATGGTGATGATTGTCTAGCTCTCCTGAAAATTTCTCTGATTCCTCTCTCTGATTCTCCTACCCACTTTGATAACAATTCAGGACCTCGTACAGAAACAAAGTTTGCTTCACTCTCGGTGGCAACTGCTTTTGCTAACAAAGTTTTTCCTGTACCACTTGCACCATGAAGCAAAATACCACGTGGCATTTTATGTCCCAATTTATCATATAGAGTAGGATACTTCATTGGCCATTCAACTGCCTCTTGAAGTTCTTGCTTGATTTCAGTTAGACCACCAACTTCATCCCATTGTACATCTGGATTTTCAATGAACACTTCCCTCATGCCAGATGGCGTAACCTCAATCAATGCTTTTTTGAAATCTTCTCCGTTAACAATTAGCTTGTCAAGTGTTTCAGGAGGAATTTTTTCATCGTCTAAGTTAATCTCTGGTAACAATCTACGTAAACACTTCATTGCTGCTTCTTTACACAAATATTCCAAGTCAGCACCAACATATCCATGGCTAACCGAAGATACATGTTTGATGTCTACATCATCATGTAATGGCATGTTTCGTGTGTGAATGTTAAGTATGTCACTCCTTCCCTTTTTATCAGGAACCTTAATCTCAATCTCTCTATCAAATCTTCCAGGTCTTCTTAATGCTGGATCAATTGCATTTGGTCTGTTTGTTGCAGAAATTACAATTACTTTACCTCTAGCTTCCAATCCATCCATGAGTGAAAGCATCTGTGAAACAACTCTTCGTTCTACTTCACCAGTAACTTCTTCTCGTTTAGGTGCTATAGAGTCAATCTCATCAACGAAGACAATTGATGGTGCTTTTTCTCTAGCCTCCTTGAATATCTCTCGTAACCTAGCTTCACTTTCACCGTAGAACTTGCTCATAATTTCAGGACCAGAAATACTAATGAAGTGTGCATTACTTTCATTTGCAACTGCTTTTGCTAACAAAGTTTTTCCTGTACCAGGTGGTCCATAAAGTAACACTCCTTTTGGTGCTTCTATTCCTAACTTTTCAAATATCTCTGGGTGACGCAACGGAAGCTCAATCATTTCTCTAACTTTCTTAATTTCGTCAGTCAAACCACCAATGTCTTCATAAGAAACTTGTGGAACACCTCTTAACGTCTCGCCTTTTTCAGCTATAGTGAAAACTGTTTTTTGTGTTACGAGTACAGCGTCAGCATTAGGCGTCACTCCAATTATCTGAAATGTTAATCTGCCACCAAAGTATGGTACCATCACATTATCTCCCTTAATCAAAGGTACACTTTCTAAAGCGTCTGCAAGATATCGTTCATCGATTGGCGGTATGGCTTCTAATGGTGCCACGATAATTTTTTCCGCTGCTATCGCTTTGATCTTTTTTACTGAAATACTATCTCCAATCGCAATTCCTGAGTTATTTCGTCCTAACCCATCTATTCTGATAATACCCTTTCCTTCATCTGATGGGTAAAGGGGTAAACATTTAGCAACAGTTCTGCGTTTACCCTTAACTTCAATAACATCTCCAGTTGAGGCATTTAGTGTATCCATGG
>Ga0310344_10001108_pt1 | contig 20941 bp, 20 predicted proteins | sample HC15DNA20200_MG_FD_203801 | JGI IMG/M metagenome (GOLD analysis project Ga0310344, IMG submission 203801) | Marine microbial communities from station ALOHA, North Pacific Subtropical Gyre - HC15-DNA-20-200_MG | ecosystem: Environmental > Aquatic > Marine > Oceanic | place: Pacific Ocean: North... | reverse complement strand
AGTGAAGAGTCATCGATACTCAATTTTCCTGCTTTGAACATCCGTGAAGCTCATGAGCGTCCAGAAGCTATGGAGGAAGCATCGGTTATGATGGTTGGTCTCGAAACTGATCGGGTTCTTCAGGCACTTCAGATCCTCTCGGATCAGCCGCGTGGCAGCGAGAGGCTTCTGCAGTCGGTTGCTGATTATGGAATGGCTAATGTCTCAGACAAAGTTGTCCGAGTAATACATAGCTATGTGGATTATGTGAAGCGTGTAGTTTGGCACCAATTCTAGAGTGACGTGAGGAGCTATCTAATGAGAGATGTCTTTTCCTTGTCTTTGGATAGCTGCCTGCGAGCTGTATCTTCGAGTCAGTAGTTCGACCATTAATCTCCTCAATTAAGAAATTCTGGGTCCTTGATTAATTCTTTAGCATCCTCTGAGACAGTGGCTGTCATTCCGGCGCGTGGAGGTTCCAAGGGGCTTCCTCGTAAAAATATTCTTGATATTGCTGGAAGGCCGCTAATTACGCATACAGTAGCTCACGCTCTAGGCGCCAGTGTTATTGACCGGGTATATGTGTCAACGGATGATGCAGAAATCTCAGAAATCGCATCTGAGGCAGGCGCTGTAGTCATTGATCGTCCTATTGAATTGAGTGGCGACCAAGCAACAACCGAGCAAGCGTTGGAGCATGCTCTTGCTATCATGCTTGAAGAATACAATCTAGAGCCAGAGATTCTCGTGCTTCTCCAGTGCACCTCACCTATAAGAGGATCAGAGGATATTGATGCTGCTGTAGGTATGGTGTCGAGTGGAAGCTTCGACTCTGTACTTTCGGTCTCCCCATCTCACCGCTTTATATGGAGAGCGGAGAGCCACGGAGCAAAAGCCCTGAATTATGATCCACTGCATCGGCCTATGCGTCAGGAGATGACTAGCGAATTTGTAGAAAATGGTTCTTTATATGTCTTTAGGCCTCAGGGCTTTAGGGAAGCAAGATCTAGGCTCCACGGGAAGATAGGGATGCACGTCATGGGCCCTTGGTCTCACATTGATATCGATTCACAGGATGACTTTGAGCTCTGTGAGTGGATTCTTCGTGGCCAGGGGTATGATCTACCTAGTGCTGATACTCTGCGAGGCATTAAAACAGTAGTCTTTGATTTTGATGGTGTCATGACAGACAACCGAGTGATTGTTATGCAGGATGGGAGTGAGGCCGTAACATGCAGTAGGAGTGACGGGATGGGTGTTCAGCAACTATTGATGGAAGGTGTCGCCGCCCTTGTTTTATCGACGGAAGCCAACCCTGTTGTGCAGGCTCGTTGTTCAAAGCTAGGTATCCCGTGTCTGCAGAATCTTGGGTTAAATAAGGTTGGTACGTTTCGCGAATACTTGAAAGAGAATGAGCTGTGTGCCGACGAGGTGCTTTACTTGGGCAATGACCTAAATGACCTTGAATGTATGGAATTAGCAGGGCTCTCTGCTGCAGTTTCTGATGCTCATCCTGCGGTAATAAAGAGAGCCGATTGGGTTTTATCGTCAGGTGGAGGACGAGGTGCAGTGAGGGAGTTAACAGACCTGATCCTGCAGGCTAGACAAGGCTTTTCTGATAAATCGACTGAGTGAAAAAATACCAATGAGAACAATTGAGTTGGGGACACGTTTGGTGGGGCTAGACCAGCCCTGCTTTGTGATCGCAGAAATCGGCATAAATCACAACGGGGATATTGGGGTGGCAACCCAACTAATAGATGTTGCGGTCGAGGCAGGTTGCGATGCAGTCAAGTTTCAGAAACGAGACCCTGAGTTGGCTGTTCCTCAGGCATATAGAGATGTAATGAGGGATACTCCTTGGGGCATGATGACTTATCTAGAATACCGCCACCGTGTGGAGTTTGGACAAGACGAGTATGAGCAGATTCACGAGTATTGTCATAAGCGAGATATTTTGTGGTTTGCATCTCCTTGGGATACTGAATCTGTGACTTTCCTAGAGCAGTTTAATCCTCCATGTCACAAAGCAGCATCAGCAGCCCTCACTGATAGTGAGTTATTGGATGCAATGAGATCAAAACCTCGGCCACTGATGATATCAACCGGTATGTCTACGTCTGAAGAGATGGATGAAGCTGTAGAGCGACTAGGGACGGATGATCTTTTGATTGCTCATACGACGAGCACCTACCCTTGCCCACCAGAAGAATTGAATCTTCGCATGATCCAATCTCTTCAGGCTAAATACTCCTGTCCTATCGGTTACTCCGGGCATGAGTCTGGACTACAGACTACCTGTGCTGCTGTAGCATTAGGAGCGAGATTTGTCGAACGCCATATAACGCTGGATCGTGGTATGTGGGGAAGCGATCAGGGGGCCTCTGTCGAGCCCACTGGTCTTAAGCGGCTTGTTAGGGATATTCGGGTAATGGAGTTAGCTCTGGGCGATGGAATAAAAAAGCTATATGACAGTGAATTGCCCAGCAGAGAACGTTTACGTAAGTGATACTGTTGGTTCATCCTAGATATTGATTCAGCTTCAGCGATTGGACCGCACGAGCAACCACGTCTATGTCCCGATTACATAATGAACCTCAAAGATAGGATTCTTTTTCGGTTAGCTCGGAAGGTACTTGATCGAAATACAGATTTTGCCGGTCGACATGCTGGTGAGAGCTGCTATCTCTTCGGCAATGGGGCTTCAATCAAGCACTACGATCTTAAACAATTCAATGACAAGATAGGCATAGGGTGTAACAGTCTTTTTTTCCATAAAGATTTTCCGAACCTTGACGTTAGGTACTACTATACCGGACACCCGTTCTTGTACTATCCATTTTGGAGTAACCCATACAGCAATAAATATGAAAAAAACATTCTAGGATCGATTTATAAAAAGAAGATAGTACTGAGCCAGAATGTGACTTATTTCATGAGTTTAAGTGATTATATAAGCATAAGACGGAAGAATATTTATTATTTCCATCACTTTGGACAAAGATTCGAGGGTTATGCGAATAACAGGATTGATGGGGTATTCACATCCATGGAATCTGGTTTAGGTGGGATGCTCGGGATGGCGATTTTTATGGGTTTCACGGATGTGACCTTGGTAGGTTGTGACTACCTGTGTTTCCCACAGGGGCAGGGGCATTTCTTTGAGACTGGGGTGCGCCCCCAGACTTTTTGGGAAAAACCTGTGGGTGAAGAGTTCTTGTCTGATGCAAGCAAGCATGCAGACTTGAAGGTACTTACTCTTGATAGCTCCTATCGGGGACATATTTTGCCCCATATCAGTTATGAGACATTCACTGGTCAGAAACCTCTCTTTAGAGAAAATGACGAATTGGTGTCAGAGGAAGATCTCCATGATCTCAATTTGAGTGGTATGAGATATAGGGTTTACGGATCATGAATGAAATTGGGGCTTGAGACCTGGTTAATGCAGCTCAAAGGATCCAATCTTGAGGTCATTAATTACTGGTGTAGAATCCAAAGCATACTCTAGTTTTTTCAAAATATGTCGTCTGCGATAACTACGTCTGATATCTCAACTATTTCCGGTCTTCCACGACCGCTTGCCAGAGCACTAGAGGCCTACCTAGATCGATTAGACCTTACCGCGATCTTGCATGCCTACGAACTTGCTGTCGAAGCACACTCTGGGCAGACTCGGGCTTCGGGTGAGGAGTATGTGAGTCATCCTGCAGAGGTGGCTACAATCCTCGCCCAATTGAAACTCGATAGTGATTCCATCGTCGCTAGTCTTATCCACGACGCTGTCGAGGACACTGCAATCTCGATGAGTGATGTTAAGGAGCACTTTGGCGATAACGTTGCTACGATCGTCGACGGTGTTACTAAGCTAGGCAGGGTGCGCTTCCGGTCTGCTACCGAAAGGCAGGTAGAGAACTATCGTAAGATGCTTCTCTCTATGGCACAGGATGCCAGAGTTATACTCGTGAAGCTGGCTGACCGACTTCACAATATGCGGACGCTGGAGCATCTGTCTGAAGAGCGACGTCATAGAATTGCCTTAGAGACCCGAGAAATCTATGCGCCTCTCGCTCATAGACTTGGGATGGCCGCGATCCGTTGGGAACTAGAAGATCTAGCATTCAAATTTCTTGAGCCCGGGATATACCGGGAGCTGATCAAGAAGATTAAACGTCGCCGAAAAGAGCGTGAAAGGCAGATTGTTGAGATAAAGACACCATTGGAAAACGCGCTGGGTGATGCGGGTATTGAAGCGGAAGTAGTCGGCCGCCCTAAACACCTTTGGTCTATCCATCGCAAGATTATCGACAGAGGTAAGCCGTATGAAGAGATATATGATCTCATGGCAGTAAGGGTAATCACGAATACCATTCAGAACTGTTATGCGGCACTAGGTGTAATTCATAGTAAATGGACCCCGGTACCAGAACGGTTCCACGACTATATAGCGACCCCTAAGTCGAATATGTACCGCTCCCTGCACACTACAGTATTCGGACCAGCTGGTCGGTCATACGAGATCCAGATTCGTACTGAGGAAATGCACCGTACTGCGGAGTATGGCATTGCTGCGCATTGGCGCTACAAGGAAGATGAAGTCGACAGCGAGGGCATGAGTGAAGTTGATGAAGCATTGACATGGTTTCGTCAGGTTCTTGAATGGCAGCAGGATGCGGCTGAGCCGGAGGAATTCATGGAATTTCTCCGAATGGATCTTTTCCAGGGGGAAATTTTTGTATTTACTCCAGAAGGTGAGGTCAGAGCTCTCCCCAAGGGTTCCACGCCGATTGATTTTGCCTACACGGTCCACACTGAGGTGGGTCACCAGTGCTCGGGAGTCCGGGTTAACGGTCAGATCACCCCTCTCTCTCGTGAACTGAATAATGGAGACACTGTAGAGGTTATTACAGATGCGAAGCAACGTCCTAACAGAGATTGGCTAGGATTTGTAAAGACATCTCGGGCACGAACCCGGATAAGACAATGGATTCGGGTCGAAGAGTTCAGTTCAGCCCACAAGATTGGAAAAGACTTACTCAAACGTGCTTTCAATAAGGCTAAGCTTTCGTTACCCGAGAGCCAGGAGGAGATTCTTGCAGCGACTGCTGCGCTGGGATATCAAGAGTTTGACCAGGTACAAGCTGCATTAGGCAGAGGTGATTTGGGCCCGACTCGGGTTATACGGCAGTTCTACCCTGAGCACAATCCTGCAGAAAGCTCGAAGGAGCTTCCAACAGCGTGGCAGCGTTTGGCGACAAGACTCCGTATTTCTGGGAAGGGTGTTCGGATCCAGGGAGTAGACAACCTAATGGTCCAGTATTCCCGGTGTTGTCAGCCAGTTCCAGGCGACTCTGTGATGGGGTACATCACTCGCGGTAGGGGCGTATCAATTCACAGAGTTGATTGCCCTAACGTCCTCTCTCTTTCGAGAGATCCAGAGCGACGGGTTGATATAGAATGGGCTGCTGAGAAGCATGATCGTTTCTTTGTGAAGCTATATATGAATGGCACAGATAGAAGAGGATTGCTTTCAGAGGTTGCCACAGCGATTACTGATACCGGAACAGATATCTCTAATGCAGATATGAGAACTACAGATGGTGGAGTATCCGGAGAGTTCTCAGTCGAGGTGAGAGATCTCGCTCACCTCGAGAAGATCAAACGCTCAATTGCTCGGGTGAAGGGGGTTTTGGATGTGGAGCGGAGGGAACATATCCATGACCAGGACATTGGCTGGGCATAGTGAATGAGGAACAAGCCGAGTGATTTTCAACTTGTATCTGCCCATAACCCTGCTGGTGATCAACCGGGGGCAATTAAGGAGCTCTCTGCTCTACTTGCCCAGGGTGATACCAATCAAGTTCTGCTAGGTGCGACCGGCACTGGCAAGACGTTCACAATCGCGCATGTAATTGCAGAGCATGGACGTCCAACTCTGGTCATGTCTCATAACAAGACTCTTGCAGCGCAGCTATATGGAGAATTGAAGTCATTATTTCCACAAAATGCTGTAGAGTACTTTGTATCCTACTACGATTACTATCAGCCTGAGGCCTATGTCCCTGCAACAGACACTTATATCGAGAAGGATGCTTCGATAAATGAGGACATAGAGAGACTCAGGCTTCGTGCCACATCCTCACTTATGGAGCGTGAAGATGTCATCGTGGTGGCTTCAGTATCGTGTATTTATGGTCTCGGTAATCCCTTGGACTATCGGAGCCTTATGCTCCATCTCGAAGTAGGATCTGAGATGCCACGGAGAGATATACTGATGGGGCTTGTCAATATCCAGTACACTCGAAGCGACTACTTGTTTGAACGCGGCTCATTCCGGGTGAGAGGGGATACGGTTGAGATTTTCCCAGCATATGAGGAGCAGGCAATCCGTGTAGAGCTTTGGGGGGACGAGGTTGAGCGCATCAGCAGGTTCGATCCTCTGACCGGAGAGTTAATCTCAACGCTTGATCGCACTGCGATTTACCCGGCGAGTCACTACGTGACCCAACGACGTACCATAGAAGAGATGGTTCCGCTCATTCAGGAAGAACTAAATACGCGCACTGAGATCCTGCGTACTGAGCAAAAGTTGCTTGAAATGCAGAGAATTGACCAGCGCACAAGATTTGATATTGAGATGATGCTTCAGATTGGTTCGTGTCCGGGGATTGAAAACTATTCGCTTTATACAAGCGAGAGGGAGCCGGGTGACCGACCAGCGTGTTTGCTTGACTACTTCCCGTCAGATTTTCTCACCATTATTGATGAGTCCCATGTTTCAATACCTCAGATTAACGCTATGTATAAAGGGGATCGTTCAAGAAAACTCACTCTTATAGAACATGGGTTTCGGCTACCATCAGCATTAGATAATCGTCCGCTCAAGTTTGATGAATGGACTGAGGTGGTTGGCCAAGTCATTTATGTATCAGCGACACCAGGGGAATGGGAGCTTGCTGAATCTCAAGGTGTTCTGGTTGAGCAAATCATCCGTCCCACGGGTCTCCTAGATCCAGCTATTGATGTACGTCCAGTTCTCGGTCAGGTAGATGACCTGTTAGCAGAAATCCGGGATCGAGAGACTAAGGGGGAGCGTGTTCTGGTAACTACGTTGACAAAAAGAATGGCCGAAGATCTATCAGAATATCTCCACTCAGTTGGGATCAGAGTGAGGTATATGCACTCTGAGGTAGATACAATCGAACGAATGGAAATACTCCGTTCATTGAGGCTCGGTGACATCGATGTGCTTGTTGGTATAAATCTGCTGCGCGAGGGACTCGATCTCCCTGAGGTCTCACTCGTAGCGATCCTTGACGCTGATAAGGAAGGGTTTCTTAGGGACGCTCGTTCACTTATCCAGACTATCGGCAGGGCAGCCCGCAATGTTAACGGCAAAGCGATTATGTATGCAGATCGTGTTACGGTATCAATGAAGCGATGCCTCGACGAGACAAATCGACGTCGGGAGATTCAGATGGCGCACAATGAGGAGCATGGGATAAAGCCGGAATCGATCCGGAAGAGCTTACAGGAGATCGAGTTCTCAACGCGTGTAGCTGATGCTCGTAATGAGCCAGTCGCTAACAAAGAGCAGATAGACACTTACGTCACAGAGCTTGATCGTGAGGAATTTATAAAGATTCTTGAAAAAGAGATGGCTGATGCATCGGAATCGATGGATTTTGAACGTGCAGCTATCCTAAGGGATCAGCTTTTCGAGCTAAGGGTCAGTCCAGCAGTAGATTGAGACGTGGTGATAAGCCTGTCAGAAGACTTATGATCCTATATAGAAGTATTCGTTAGCTAGAGGGTTATGTTTAGTTCAATATCTGCATATTTTCGGGTCCCAGGAGAACTTTGTCCCTAGGTGACTTTCACTTTCGCTTATGAAGATTGCTGTGATTGGGTCTGGTTATGTCGGCCTTGTTGTAGGAGCCTGTCTCGCTGAATCTGGAAACAACGTAATTTGCGTTGACGTGGATCCAGAAAAGGTGGCCCTGCTCAACTCTGGAGAGATCCCAATATATGAACCGGGACTAAAGCCGCTTGTAGAGAACAATCTTGCCGGCGGTCGGTTGACATTTACGACTGATGTGGCCCATGCAGTGCAGTCTTCATCGGTTATATTTATAGCAGTGGGGACACCCCCTGGTGAGGATGGATCTGCTGATCTCCAATACGTTTTGGAGGTCTCGCGAGCAGTTGGAAAGGCAATGAATGGTGAAAAGATTGTCATAACCAAGAGCACCGTCCCAGTGGGTACAGCCAAGCTCGTTCGGAGAGAGATTACGGAGCATACTGAACATCCAGTCCACGTATGTTCTAACCCAGAGTTTCTGAAAGAGGGAGCTGCTATCAACGATTTCGTGAAGCCTGACCGAGTTGTTCTAGGAGTTGATTCGTCTCATGCAGAGATCACCTTGCGCGATCTTTTCGCTCCCTTTACCCGGTCAGGAGCTCCGATCCTGACTATGGATGTGCTTTCTGCTGAGATAACGAAGTACGCAGCCAATGCGATGCTTGCTACAAGAATTAGCTTCATTAATTCGATTGCTGAGCTATGCGAGCATACTGGTGCAGATGTCGAGGCAGTGAGAAAAGGCATCGGATCAGATCCTCGGATAGGGATGCGTTTTCTTTTCCCTGGAATAGGATATGGTGGCTCATGCTTTCCGAAGGATGTGAAGGCATTAGCGAAGACAATGACGGACTTAGGCGTGGATGCCTCGATAATTCAGGCTGTTGATGATGTGAATGATCGGCAAAAATGGGTATTGCTTGACCGCCTAATTGACTGTATTGGGGATGATCTATCTGATAAGAAAATCGCGATCTGGGGCCTATCATTTAAGCCGAATACTGATGATATGAGGGAGGCTCCCAGTATGGTGACGATTAGGGGTTTACTCGACAGAGGTGCTCAAGTAGTAGCCCATGATCCAGTGGCGATTGAGTCGGCCCGGGGTCTAGTAGATGAGCGAGTGAAGTTTGTTGATGGAAACTATAAGGCACTAGAGGGTGCGGATGCCCTGCTAATCCATACTGAATGGCATCTGTACCGCCACCCAGATTTTGACAGAATTCGAGGTTTGATGAACAAGCCACTCATACTCGATGGTCGTAACCTGTACGATCCTGTGCAAATGGCTGAGCTTGGCTTTAAGTACATTTCTATCGGCAGATCAGAACATCGTAATTCGGGGGAGTGAGAGTTGCGAGTCTTAATTACTGGGGTTGCGGGTTTCCTTGGCTCACATCTTGCTGAGCGCTTCTTAGGTGAAGGATATGAGGTTCTGGGTATTGATAACTTCATCACAGGGTCTAGATCAACTCTTGAAATCCTTAAGGGCTATGCCGGGTTCACACTGATTGAGCATGATATATCCGAGCCTATATTCGTAGATGGTGATCTTAATGGGGTACTTCATTTTGCTTCTCCTGCGAGTCCAGTCGACTATTTGAATTTACCAATTGAGACGCTTAAGGCCGGAGGGCTTGGTACGCATAATTCTCTAGGGATTGCGCTTGCAAAAGGAGCAACGTTCTTATTGGCTTCAACTTCGGAGGTGTATGGCGATCCTCAGGTAAATCCGCAGCCTGAAACATACTGGGGTCATGTGAATCCCATTGGTATTCGAAGTGTTTATGATGAAGCAAAGCGGTTTGCTGAAGCAATGACCATGGCTTACCACCGATACCATAAGCTCGACACTCGAATCGTGCGTATCTTTAATACTTATGGCCCACGAATGAGACCACATGATGGTCGTGTTATTTCAAACTTCATCGTGCAAGCTCTAAGAGGTGAGTCTCTGACGATCTATGGAGAGGGGAGTCAAACACGGTCATTCTGCTATGTTGACGACGAAGTAGATGGGATTTTCAGACTCTACAATTCTGATCATATTCAACCAATTAATATCGGCAATCCCACCGAATATAGTATTCGGGATGTTGCTCAAATCGTACTAGAAGAGACAGGAAGCTCTTCTCCTATGGAAAGCCATCCATTACCAGAGGATGATCCGAGAGTAAGACAACCAGACATTTCAAATGCGAGAGGGATCCTGGGTTGGGAACCGGAAGTGAGTCTTCGTGACGGTGTCCAGAGGACAATTCCGTTTCTCAGAGCACAATTGGAGACATAAGATGAGAGACAGTGGAATATCTCAGAGTTTTCTGGGAAGGAGACTTCTATGTTAGAGTCACCCCGCCGAGTTGAGAAGCCGTGGGGATATGAATTGATTTGGGCTGAGACTGAAGAGTACGTCGGAAAGATTCTTCATGTTACAGCAGGTGAAGCCCTCTCACTACAATACCACGAAATTAAGGATGAGACTCTGTTCTTATTAACAGGGCGGCTACTTCTCCAAATTGGGAGGTCTGCAGATCAACTCACAGACTATGAGATGATGGAGGGTCAGCGTTTTCATCTGCCGAGTCGAACAGTCCACAGGATGATTGCGTATACCGATTGCGATATTTTGGAGGTTTCCACGCCCCACCTTGAAGATGTGGTGAGGCTTGAGGATAGGTATGGTCGAATCGTGCCTACTCCTTCGAAGTAATGACTGAAGCCAGACTAATCTTGATTCGGTCAGAACTCTGGAACTTAAGTTAGTAATGATCCGCGTGAGCTTTGGGACGAGTGGGTATCGTAGTCACAAAGTTACGATCAGCCGTTTGTAGCAGGTTTGTTATTGTTCTTCAATAGATTGTTGCTCAACCGGAAACGGCCCAGTGACTTCCTGCGGATATGGTTGTTGGTAGAGGTTTCTGGATATCTCATAGCAGCAAGTGTTTCTGCCCAATCTTCACCTTATGTGCCAGTTATGGATAAGGCGTACACCCAACTGGATGCGCTTGTGGCAGTTGGATTGGTCGAAGTCCCGTCATTGGTGCAGAGGCCTTACTCTCGGTTGACCTTTTCTCGACTAGTAAGAGAGGCACGTAGGAATCTGGACGGATTGTCAGATACCAAGAAGCGTTTTGCAGAACTGCTCATTAGTCTTGAAAAACAATTCGCTGCTGAGCTAGAACTTCTTTGTCTTAACGCGGAACCCCAATGTAAAGTCGTCAATCGGGCGATGACGTTGCGGGAAGTCAGGGCAGATTTCACGAAGGCTAGTAGTCCGGAGAGGGATATGCGGACAGCTTATTCCCGAGAGGACTTTATCCAAGGGGTCGTAAACCCTCTTCTCCAGAGGAATTTTGGTAGGGTTATATCGGATGGACAGACGGCGGGCTTGGAATCGACCCTAGATATCCAATTGAGTTCTGGTTTGAGCGCTCAATTACGGCCTCGTATATGGTTTGCGAAACCATCAAACGCTGCTAAAACTGGGGGTCTCACCTTATTGGATGGGTATCTGCGGGCTGCATTTGGGGGTTTCGCGCTAGATTTTGGTAGAAATCACTTTCTCCGAGGTCGAGCCAAGGATTCAGGCCCACTACTATCGAATAATTCTAAAGGCTTGGACATGGTACGTTTCTCAAGAGAATCACCGTGGCTGCTCGGTTTTTTAGGATCTGTTACGGGTGCAGCTTGGGTTGTTGATCTAGGTAGCCAACGCCGCGTTCCACATAGCAAATTAATTGGGTTTGAAGTAGGCGTTCGTCCAATGCAATACTTGGAGCTAGGCCTCAGCTTGATCAATCAACAGGGGGGAGAGGGTAGTCCGGAAGCATCTTTTGGAGAACGTCTGAGAGATATTTTCTTGATCATGCCAGCGGGGGCAGAGATCTCGGATAAGATTCTGTCAGCTGATATCGTATTGAGTTTTCCTAGCTATGGGATCGAGCTATTTATCGGCGCCCTGTCAACTGATCCGGATTATGAACTCAGCTACCGGATTGTTGAGAGTTGGTGGGATGAGGCGATCTGGACTGCAGGATTAAAGTGGTCTGGATTAGGTCAGGAAGGGCGCATTGATCTGTGGCTAGAAGGCCATCATGCAGGGCTTAGGCCTCACACGCATCACCAATTCAAAGAAGGTATGGCGATCAATAACCAAGTTATAGGGAACGCCTTGGGCCCCCTTGCACATTCTTTGCAGTCTGGTGTGGGGTGGACAGGGAGAGAAGACATTTTGAAGCTTGAACTATTTCATGAAGTATACAGTGGAGATGACTGGGAAAATGAGGGGACTCCATTTCGTTGGATGCGGGTTAAGGATAACCCTGATGAGGTTCGCTTGCGCCTTGTTACCGCTTGGTCCCGAAATCATGGTGCTGCAAATCTTCAAAGTACTGTTCAACTCGGCTATGAACACGTGAACCGATTCGACTTCACCGACATGAATCGTTCAAACTACTTAGCTCAGGTATATTTCACTTGGATACCCAGCTGATGCGACCCATCGGGCTTCAGTTAATAAGGTGGTAAGGGCAGATAGGCCCGGTTCTTGCTGCTATGTTAAAGGATACCCTTACTTAATCAGTACCACGATAGAAGCTTGTCGTGAACATTTGGGAAGTTAATGAGCTATCATTTGCTTGCTGCTTTAGTCCTTTGCTGCATGATTACGGGTGCATGTTCATCTCGGATCACTGAGGAAAGTGCTATTCGTCGAGGAGATGTGGCTTTTGCGGCCGGGGACTTTGAAGAGGCATTAGCTGAGTACCGTCTCGCGGTGCGACAAGGAGCGGCTGACGTATCAGTAACAAGCCGTGTCGCTCATACCTATTCAATGATGGGACAGGTAGATGATGCTGGGGCATATTATGTAGAGACATCTTCTAAAGATGAGACATATATAGATCAGGCTGTCTCTGATCTCATGAGGTTGGCTCTAGATGCGAGAGATAATAATGACAGCTTTGCAATGGCTACCGCGGTAGAAACCGCTTTGCAGCTTCGGCCAGGCCTTGGCGTGGGTAACATGTCACTTCCATTAGCTCAACACTACTTCGAGAATGGCGAGTACGGTCGCGCGATACCTTTTTACCAGAGCGCGATGGCTGATGCAACTGATTCTTTACCAGAGATAGTATTTGAAATAGCACAGGCCTATGAGGAGATTGGCGATTGTGACCATGCCCTCCTTGGGTTCGAGAGATTTCGAGAGATGGTGCGTCCTTGGGAGCGGGGTGAGGTGGACTGGTATATCGGCACTTGTGCCTTTGCTCTTTCAAATGATGTGATGAGTAGGAGTTCTTTGATTGGAGAGGAAGAACTGGATAGGGCACTCGAACTTATTGAACGTGTTGTGGAGCTAGGTGAACCAAGAAATATTCAAGCTCAAGCTTGGTTCAAGATGGGAGAAATCTTCAGTCATATGGGTGCGTGTGAAGAGGCGATGGGTGCTTATGAGCAGGTTCGGTATATGGACCAGTCTGGCCCTCTTCTAGATCGTGCCTTACGCAGTTATGACGAAATACGATTCGGCCGTGGCTTAGATGGTTTTCCTAAAGACAGATGCAGGTAACTCAGGTTGGGCTATTACTTTTGGAAACCAGGTGCTGAAACTAGTGTATCAACTCTTGATTCCTAGCCTGCATATCTAACTATGATTTCACGCTTTTTACTTCTAGGGTTTATCCTGACTTTTGTGGCGTGTAGCGGAGGAGCCAATCTTTATCAGGGTATGGACCCGCTATCGATATATCAAATAGCCTCTAAAGAGTATGAAGCGGAAGAATTTGATAATGCAATCCAGGCACTAGAGAGGATTCTTACGACTTATGGTGACTGGGAAGGCGCGCCCGGTGCTAGGATGCTTCTGGGACACTCATACTATGAGAAGGGTGACTACCTGAGTGCTCAATCCGAATATAATCGGTTCTTAGATCGTTACGCGAGCTATGAGGATGCCCCGGCCGCATCTCTTGGTGTTTGCCAATCCCTTTCAGCCTTGTCACCTGATTTGCAACGGGACCAAAAATATACAGAGGAAGCAATCACAATATGCCGGAATGTGGTTATTGATTATGCCGGTACCGCTCAGTCAGTTGAAGCTGCTGAGATTGCGAATCAGATGAGAATCAAATTAGCAGAGAAGGAGTTAGAGACTGCAGATTTTTACTTCAAGCGTAAGCTTTATGATTCAGCCATCTTGTACTATGAGTTTGTCATCAGTGTGTACTCTGACACTGATTTTGCTCCCTGGGCACTCATGGGTCTATACCAATCGAACTTAGCAATTGGATATGATGATCTTGCAGAGGAAGCAAAACAACGACTTCTGATGGAGTACCCCGAATCTGAGGCTGCAACTGAACTTGGGATTAATGGGTCGAGATTCTGATAAATCTGCTACCCCTTCTCTCCGTATAGGACTTTTCGGGGGCACTTTCGATCCACCCCACAGAGGACATATCGCTGTGGCCACAGATATAGCTGATTCGCTAGAACTTGACCATGTGCTGTGGATTCCTGCAAGTCACCCACCGCACAAGTCTTTATCTGACAAAGCGCCCTTTAGACTCAGACTCGAAATGACACGGGCAGTATTAGCTACTGACTCACGGTTCAAGATTGATCAGACTGAGGCTGAAGATGCACAGCCTGGCTACACTGTGGAAACAGTACAGGCACTTAAAGAACGTTATCCAGAAGACACTCTTTTCCTTATCATAGGAACTGATCAATTTTGTCAGCTAAATGAATGGAAAAATCCAGAGAAGTTGCTGGGTTTAGTCGACCTTGTTGTTATGGATCGGTATGGACAAAGCGGCCAAGACTGTGTTCCTCCCATACCAGGGGCAGATAGAGCTTGTTTTGTGTCTGTGAGAAAGGTTGATATATCATCGACAGAGGTTCGGGTGGCAGTCAAGAATGGACTCAGCCTTAATGCACTCATCCCTTCGGCAGTTGAAAAGATCATCGTAAGAGAAGGGCTCTATAAGAGCTAAAGGAAATGATGGAATCTTTTGAACAAGTCCCTTCCCTAGATTCTGCAAATCGAGAAAAATGACTGACTGCTTATGGCGAGAGGAGTTAAGACTCGATGAGGAGAGGCTTGGACATTGGGGGCGGTTGATCGGACGAAGCTTGAGGCCACCAGCTATGCTTGGGCTTGTCGGACCCCTGGGAGCAGGAAAGTCTGTTCTAGCTAGGGCGATTGGAGAAGGAGCAGGGGTGGAGGTTCCGATGCCATCTCCTTCATTCAATTTAGTATTCCGTTATCGAGCTAAGCGAGGTATTGAGGTGGTCCATCTTGACCTTTATCGGATCGAATCACCTAGTGATCTTTGGGAACTTGGTTGGGATGAATTAGGTGGTGAGGACGAGATCGTTATTGTCGAATGGCCAGAGCAAGCCCAGGGACTAATGCCTTCGGATTATTGGTTAATCCATTTAGCAGTGAGTTCAGAGAACCTCAAATTGAGGGACATCAGGGTTGAGAAAGTGGGTTCGCCATCTGAAATAGTTGATTTCCCTGTTCTTTCCTTGGAGTCGTAAGCGGAGCTAAAGAATGAATGAGCAGGTAGTCTCAGACGGTCTACTCCTGGCATTTGACACGTCGAGTTCGGTGGGCTCAGTGGCAGTGAGTCGAAATGGGATCGTACTAGCTCAAGCTGAGCTTCGACAGCAGCATAAGCATGCTTCAGCTCTCATACCTGCTGTTCGAACAGTTCTTTCAACTGCTAGTGCAGACAAGCGCGAAATTGATGGCATCGTGGTTGGGGAAGGGCCTGGATCGTTCACAGGTGTTCGAGTTTCAGCAGCTACTGCGAAGGGGATGGCCCATGCTCTGGAAATACCTGTCTGGGCAGTTTCTAGCTTAGCTGCTACAGCGCTATCTGTCGGAGGTTATGGGATCCGCTACGTACTCTTTGACGCTAGAAACCAGCGCATTTATGGTGCTTGTTACAACGTGAAAAAGACGAGCATAGAAACTTTAATTCCTCCTCACTCAGGGACCTTACAGGAGGTACTCGCGACTGAAGTTCCAACCGGCGCAATTTTTTTTGGAGAAGGGTCCTGCAGCCACAGGTCAGTTATTGAGAAACTGGGCTTTCAGGTGCAGCGTCTACCCATGGCTCATCCTGGAGCGAATGGGCTACTGCGCTACCTAGAGCTATATCCTGATTTGTGCACAGTGGACACTATCCTTGGATGGGAGCCTAGATATATCCGAGAATGGAAATCCGGGTAGAATGTGATCTGAAGATGAATGATTCGCAGTGTGGGGTTGAAGCGGTGATCAGGCCTATGAAAATAGGGGATATAGATTGTGTGCTAGGGATCGAACTACAGGCCTTCACTAGCCCCTGGAAGGCAGAAACCTTTCTTGGCCTGATAAATAGGGATGGTGCCGAACTTTGGGTTACTGAGCATCCAGAAATTGGGGTAATAGCATATGGCGTCCTTTGGTGCCTGCTTGATCAAGGTGAACTAGCGAATATGGCCGTTGCTCCTGAATTCCTTGGTCAGGGTATAGCTGCGCAACTGCTTGATCATATACTTGGAGTCGCTTGTAGTCGTGGAGTGAAGTCGATTTATCTTGAGGTCAGGGCCTCAAATGACCGAGCAGTGGGGCTCTATAGTGGTTTTGGTTTTCAGGAGATAAGTCGTCGGGAGGGCTACTATGATCTTCCAAGAGAAGACGCTCTTATTATGAGAATTGAAATTTAATTATGAGCTACTCACCAAGACGTATACTTGTGACTGGTGGTGCGGGGTTTATCGGTAGTCACGTTGCTGAAGCATATCTGGGATTAGGTGATCACGTATGGGTGTTAGACAACCTTTCTTCGGGACGACGCTCCAATATTCCACTAGGGGCAGAGTTCATCGAGCTGGATATCAGAGATGATAGCGTAGCGAGTCTGTTTCGTGAATTTCACTTTGACATCGTAAATCACCATGCTGCGCAGATTGATGTCCGTACTTCAGTGGATGATCCAGCGGTAGATGCAAATATCAATCTAGAAGGGCTTCTGAATCTCACAGAAGCAGCGGTTGAATTCGGCACAAGCCGCTTTGTGTTTGTTAGTAGTGGTGGGGTTATTTATGGAGAACCCTCGATAATCCCTACCCCAGAAAACGCTATGAAAGTCCCTCTTTCTCCTTATGGAGTGTCGAAATTCAGTGGAGAACTTTATCTAAACTACTATCGGCAAGTGCACGGGTTAGAATGTGTTGCCCTTAGGTACTCGAATGTCTATGGACCGCGGCAAGACCCGAATGGGGAGGCTGGTGTCATGGCCATATTCTCGCGGAAGTTATTATCTCAAGAGCCACTATTAATCTTTGGAGATGGTGAGCAGACGAGGGATTACGTTTATATAGGAGATGTTGTTTCAGCGAATCTTCTGGCCTCAGAGGTAGACCTTGAAAGTGGTGGACAACTCGATGATCACGCTTTCAATGTAGGCACGGGAATTGCGACCAGCGTAAATGAGCTTGCGGATATTCTGGAGTTGATCTCTGGAGTTGACCTGAGGCGTGAGTACAAACCGGGACGTCCTGGGGAGCTTCGCCATAGCGCTTTGAACAGTGATAAGCTTAGGTCGCTTGGTTGGATCCCAGGGACTACTCTGGAGCAGGGGTCGCAGGAAACATACACATTCATTCGAAGACAGATGGCGGGAGCCACAGAATGACGCTATTAGCACTATTTATTCAGACACGTACTCCGCAGACTATCGTTGATATGGTTTTTGGGGGAACGTTACCTACCAAGATTGTCTTGCTCGTGCTTTGCTTAGGATCGATTTATGCGTGGTGGCTAATATTCCATAAGTGGAGACAGTTTCGAGAAGTTCGCGAGCAGGGAGATCGTTTTCTTGAGTACATGGAGCAAGCTCAGCGACTAGAGGACGCATACAAATCTATATTATCGCTCCCAGAGTCGCCCTACGGGAGGGTTTTTAGACAAGGAGTGAACTTTTTTAGTGAGCTTCGTCCAGGGGCACTTCGGGAAGATGGTCCTCCTACACAGGGACTTTCCCTTACTCAACTAGAAGCACTCCGGCTAGTGTTGGAAAAAGAAGAGGCTGAAGAGCGGGACGAGTTAGCTCAAGGCCTTGGAGCTCTAGCCATCATTGGCTCGGTCTCACCATTGATGGGCTTGATGGGTACGGTAATCGGCGTGATGAATGCATTTCTAGGAATTACATCCTCAGGTTCTAGTAATATCATGGCTGTAGCCCCTGGTGTAGCTGAGGCGCTTGTGACCACAGTTGCAGGACTTGCTGTAGCTATCCCAGCCGTAATTGCCTATAACCATTTTGTTGGCGAGTTGAATCTGGTCAGTGGAGAACTGGAAGGCTTCTCAAGTGAATTTATAGGCACCCTGGCCCGAGAGGGACTTGTCTCATGACCACGACATTTTTGAGATTACTAGGTGCAGCTTACTGGAATCTGAGACTGTGAGTTCGATAGGAATTCGGCGTCGAGGGCGCTCGAATCAGGATGATCTTCCGCTAAATGCAGAGATTAACGTTACGAGCCTTGTGGATGTGGCGTTTACCCTTCTAGTAATTTTCATTATAACTGCGCCAATCCTGCAGGGTGGAATTGAAGTAGCGATTCCCAGGGCAGATGTGCCGCCCCTGACGTCAGAAGATCAGCCGTTCTTTGTCACCGTCCTTCAGGATGGAACGATCTTCATGGAGGAAACTGAGGTTACACTAGAGGAGCTTGAGACCGGGCTGCCTCAGCTTATGGCAATTGGAAATGTTAAGCGTATCTACATACGTGGTGACTCTCTTGCACCCTATGGCCCTGTTTTGCGGGTAATGGCTGCTTCTGTTAACAGCGGTGTGGATTGGTCGGTTGTCGGTGAACCGTATCGGCCTGCGAACTAGGAAAGGTATTAATGCTGCTGGCAGAGGGCTTAGGCAGGCGGAGCATGACTATGTCTGTAAGTCTTCATGTGGGTCTATTTACACTCGCGTGGCTCACCTCACTGGCCGACCGCTCCCCCGCAGAGTTTTTGACTTACGAGATCGAACTAGTTAGCCCGCCAGCGTTGATTCAGGCTGAGATGCAGCCTGCGATGGAAGAAATAGTGGTAGAGCGACCTGAACCTGCCGCAGTAGTAGAGGATGAGGTTGAGGAAGAAGTTGTCCCATTAGAGGAGCCAAATGAACCCGAACCGGAACCGCCATCTCAAGAGAACACGCCCAGGGAAGAACTTTCTGAGATTGAAGAGGAAAGATCTCCGCCGTCAGCGCTAGATGACCCGCCTCCAGAAGAAATCGAGGAGACGGGAGACGGGATTAATGTGCGTCTTGAGGGAGTACGACGTGACTATCCAGCCTACTACAACAATATCATTCGACAGATCTTCAACTGTTTTCGGTGGCGGGGTGGTGGGAATTGGCAAGCCACTGTCTTTTTCACCATCAAACGAGAGGGTACTGTGGCCGATATGAGGTTTGTAAATCGTTCTGGAAGTGCGGCGTTTGATTTCGAAGCAATCGGAGCTGTGGAGTGTGCCGGTCAGGGTCGGTTTGGGGAGTTGCCCAGTGAATTGCCCTATGACCGTCTTCCTGTTCAGTTTGATTTCAGGCCGACTGGAGAGGCCTGAGAGGTGATCTTGTTCTTGATATCCTATCTAATGTGGGTGGTAGATTAGCAATGTCACGGAAGACCACGGGAGACCCTTTTTGGTTAGCGGCTAAGGCCGCATTCTACCTATGTCTCTTAATGGGCGGGGTAGTGCCTTCAGGTGCTGCACAGGAGAGAGACTCGCTTCCTGGTGTAAGTTTAGGACTCGTGTATGAGAATCAACCGCAACCTGGCCTCGCGATCCAACCGTTTGTTGGACGTTTTGGAGGGGCAGAACTGGTAGATGATATTGAGGTAATTGTTAGTCGTGACTTGCGCAATTCTGATCGTTTCGAAGTGATGGATTCCCTTCCATCTGGACTCATTGGTAGCATCGTAGATTACACACTTTGGGATCGATTGGGAGCCGTGTGGTTGGTCACTGGTCAGGTTGAAGGGGCAGGAGAGGGCTACATTCTCATTCTTGAGCTTCATGATGTTGTCTATGGCCAAACCCTAGAACGAGGTCGTTTTCGAATACCCGATGAGATGGATGAAGACTTTCGCATGGCAGTGCATCGTGCATCTGATGAATTGGTGAGGTGGGCTACCGGCGATCCTGGAATGGCAGCGAGCAGGATCGCTTTCACTATGCTAGATAATGAAGGAAATAAGGATATCTATGTTATTGATTCTGACGGAGAAAATCTAAGTCGGGTCACTAACTATCGTGACTTAACTCTTTCTCCTGCCTGGTCTCCTGATGGGAATAAGGTTGCATTTACGTCGTATAAATCTGGACTACCACGCATCTATGAACTTGACCTCCGCACCGGTGAAGAAAACATGCTTCCTGAAGTTAGAGGTGGAGGAGACTATATCACGCCTTCTTATCACCCTGACGGCACTACCTTGGCGTTTTCGGTCACTGGTAATGCTCGAAGTGGCGTTTTTACTTATAACGTGGAGAGAGATTGTTGCCTTTCGTTTCTGTCTGGTGGCCGTTGGTATGATTTATCGCCGACATATTCTCCAGATGGCCAGTGGATGGCGTTCAATACCAACAGGTTCGGGGACGCTATACCACAAGTTATGCTGATGCCCTCACAAGGTGGTGATGCCGAAACGCTTTCACCCTTTGAGTATGGTGGTAGAGGTTACTTTACTGCACCGGATTGGTCTCCCGTGAGTGATATGGTTGCTTTCCATGGCTCAGTGCGTCGGGGCACATATCATATACTCGTAGCGAGTGTATCAGATGATGGTCGGCGGTTAAATCAACTGACTTGGGAGGGTAACAATGAAGACCCAAGTTGGGCACCAGATGGAAGACATCTGGCATTTGTGGGAGAACGTCGATGGGGATTTGGTTTGTTCGTAGTCGATGTCGTGACAGGACGGTTGAGGCCGCTTCTGGCAGGGCGACGGGTAGGGTTACCAGACTGGTCGCCAACCTTAAATTAAGGCTATCATATATGTCCAACTCTAGGGGTTATCCTCCAGCAAACTTAGAGTAGA
>Ga0310344_10001107_pt1 | contig 20943 bp, 30 predicted proteins | sample HC15DNA20200_MG_FD_203801 | JGI IMG/M metagenome (GOLD analysis project Ga0310344, IMG submission 203801) | Marine microbial communities from station ALOHA, North Pacific Subtropical Gyre - HC15-DNA-20-200_MG | ecosystem: Environmental > Aquatic > Marine > Oceanic | place: Pacific Ocean: North... | reverse complement strand
GTTGTCGAGCCGCAGGAGTTTGACAAGTATGCGGCCGTGATTGATGCCAAGCACCTTCTCGTGTTACCGCACACGGACAAGGGGCTGGTCGCCACTCGCAACTGGATCTGGGACCACGCGGCGGAGCACGGTCATGAAAAGTACTGGACGATCGATGACAACATGCAAACCTTTTATCGACGCAATCGCAATCGCCATGTTCCCGTTGCTGACGGAACGATGTTTTGTGTTGCCGAAGACTTCACGGCCCGTTATGAGAATGTGCCAATCGCAGGTTTTCAGTACGAGATGTTCGTGGTTGCTAAGCACAATGTCGCCAAGCCGTTCACACTGAACACGCGGGTTTACTCGAACATGCTAATCGAGACCGAAGCAAAGTCCGCCTCGGGTAAGCCATATCGGTGCGAGGGTGAGTACAACGACGACACGGATCTGTGTTTGCGGGTGCTGAAGGACGGCAACTGCACGATCCTTTTTAACGTGTTCCTCGTCAAGAAAATCATGTCGATGGAATGCAAGGGCGGACTCACTGAAAAGTACGCAGCCGAGGGGCGGCTCAAGCCATCGCAAGAACTGCAAGCCAAGCACCCGGACGTAACAAGGATCGTGAAACGCTGGGGGCGATGGCACCACTTTGTCGATTATCGACCGTTCAAAAACAACAAGCTAATCCGCAAGTCCGCAGCCAGTCATGCAGCCAAGACAAACGACTACGGAATGAAACTTAAGGCCGCCAGGAAACCACGGAGGGTGGGGCGAGATGGCAGGAAAAAAGTCGCGAGCAAATGAGCTGACGGCAGTGCTAAATCGGTCGCTGTTTGATGAGCTGCCGAGCGGCATAACTGCGCCGAAGGATGTTTCCCGGTGGCGTAGGTACCGGCAGCGGTATCATGTCGCGCAGTCGCTGGGCGAATTCTGTTTTCCCTTGCAACTCGACTTCGAGCTTAACTCGCATTGCAATCTGCGGTGTTCGTTCTGCACCCACGGCCATGAAGTCATAAAGAAAAAGACGCTCCCGTTCCATGACTTTGCGAAGGTGATTGACGAAGGCGAGCGGTACGGCTTGTGCTCGATTAAACTGAATTACATAAACGAGCCGTTGCTGGTGCCCGATATCTGTAAGTACATCGACTATGCAAGGGCGAGGGGCGTGCTCAATGTGTACTTCGCTACGAATGGCACGCTACTGGACGATGCGAAGATCGATGAGCTGATCGACGCAAGGGTGTCGAAGGTGATGGTGTCGCTAGATGCCACTACGGCCGAGACGTTTGCGCTGATGCGGCACAGTAACCAGTTCGACCGTATCGTTGGGAATGTTCGCCGGTTGCTGAATCGGCGTGCTGAGCGCGGCGTGTCCTGGCCTCTGGTGCGGGTCAACTTCCTGAAGACCGAGCTAAACATCCACGAAGCCGATGACTTCGTTTCGCTCTGGTCTGGCGTTGCCGACATGATCGGCTTTCAAGATCGCGTGAACCTGCCCGGGATCGACAATGACCTGACGGCACCTAGTCCGCTGCCAGTGCTGGAAAATGACAAGCGAGATTTCCGGTGCTCCTTCCCGTACAAGTTGATGGTCGTTGACAGCAATGGCGACATTCTGCCGTGCTGCACTTTCTCGGGCCGTGCTTTGCCGATGGGGAATGTTGCCGACATGACAATCCGAGAAGCATGGGACGGGCTGAAAATGCGGAAGCTAAAGCAGCTCCACCGCGATGGCGGCTATGCAGCGAACCCGGTTTGCAAGCACTGCGTCGAAACCAGCGGCGCAACTCTCTAGCGAAAGGCGAACAGCAATGGTAAGCGGCAGACTGCCAAGGCCGACGAAGTTGAAAATACTCGCCGGCGAGCCAAACAAAGATCGGATAAACGAAAACGAGCCGGAGGCACCTCCCGGGCGACCCCCGATGCCGGAGCGGTTTAACGATAGCAAGGTTGGCAAAGTAGCCTGGGAGAACTTGCTCGATGCGCTGGAAGCGCTCGGCATCCTGTCGCCAGTGTACGCCCATGCTTTGGAAGTCTACACCGACACGTACATTCAATATCGCAGCGCAGTGGATGCGGTGAACAAGTACGGTGCTGTTCTGCCGAACGGCGACAGTTTCAAACGCAACCCATACGTTACCGAAATGCATATGAACAAGGCGAGCTTGATAAAGTTGCAAGCCGAGTTCGGGCTCACGCCGAGCAGCCTTTCGCGTATCTCCGTGCCGGGTGCTGAGAAGGCGCTCGATGCCTTAGATGAGTTGATGCGAGCATGATTGCAACCGACCCCGGACAGCAGGCTGTCGACTTTATTAACTTCCTGACGCACCCCACGACAGGTGAGTCGTTCAACCTGCGCCCGTGGCAGAAACGTATCGTCAAGAAGCTGATCGGCACGTACACGGACAAGGGCGACCGGCAGTACAAGCACTGCGGAATATGGTTGCCGAGAGCGAATGGCAAGACGGAGCTCGCGGCCGCGCTGGTGCTTGAAAGGTTCCTGCGTGACATGCGGCCGTACCGTCAGTTTTTCTGTGCGGCATCAACCCGCGACCAGGCGAGGTTCCTGTGGAACAAGGTCGAGGCGATGCTGCGGAATAACCCGCGTCTCATGAAGTTCGTCACGATCCGCAAGTCAACGCATACCATCATCAACAACAAGACGGGGTCGACCTTCCGCGCGGTTGCATCTGAGGCGGGTGCGATGCACGGTTCCGAGCCGACGATGGTGGTCTACGACGAGATCCATGTTGCGAAAGATCGCGAGCTCTACACCAGTTTCGTAACCGGTATGGGTAAGGTCGACTCGCCACTTATGGTCACGATCACAACTGCCGGCAACTACAACCGCCAGACGCTGGAGTTTGAGCAGTGGCAGTACGCCTCGCAGGTTCGCGACGGCATCATAAAGGACCCGTCGTACCTGCCGATCATTTATGAGGCGGCCGAAAACGATCGCTGGGATCTGGTCAAGACTTGGCGTAAGTGCAACCCCGCCCTCGGGGATTTCAGATCACTCGACGAAATGAAACGCCTATGCAAACGCGCGAAGGCGATGCCGAGGATCGAGAACGATTTTCGCCGACTGTACCTGAACCAGCACACGGCATCGACCAGCAAGTGGCTGAATCAAGACAACTGGGAGAAGTGCCAAGTCGCAGAGATAAGTCGCGACGGGACGTGGTTCGGCGGGGCGGATCTGAGTGCGAAGAACGATCTGACGTCTTTCGCGATCACTGCCCGGACTGAGGACGACGGGTACAAGGTGCTGTGCTGGAATTGGATACCGAGAGAAACGGCGCTTGACCACGAGAAGACGGACAGGGTTCCGTACCTGCTCTGGGAGCGTCAAGGCGAGATCGAATTCACTCCGGGCGACCGGGTGGACCAGCGATTCGTGTGTAAGCGTATTATCGAGATCTGCCACCAATATCGGGTCCGGCAGGTTGCATTCGATGCGCATAATGCCGAATGGTTTTTTCAAGAGCTCCCACGGGAGGGGATCGAGACCATTGACGCCCCCCAAAACTACCGAACTTACAACGAGCCGTGCCGCGAGTTCGAGTCTTGTATCGCGTCTGGTAAGATACAACACACGGGGAATGAGTGTCTCGGATGGCAGATACATAACGTGGAAGTGAAGCCGACGTCCGACCGTAGTCTCATTCGCCCCGTCAAGAGTTCGCAGCATGCACGCATCGATGGCGTGGTCGCGGTTCTCATGTCGATGGCGTTGAGCTTAGCGCCTGAAAAAGACCCCGAACCGGCGATCTATTAATGCAAGCGAGCACCGAGATTATCGTCACGCAGCACAGCGTGTCCGAGGTTGTTCCATCCATTGCCGCAGGGTTGCTCCCCGAAGAGCAGTGGCTGTCGGCTGGGCTGGGCCGCAACTACAACACCGACAGCGGGGAACGTATTAATGCCGAGAAGGCGTTGACGTTCTCCAGTGTGTGGCAGGCGACGAACCTGATCAGTCAGACAGTCGCCGGGCTGCCGTTGGAGATATACGAGCGGGATGAGGTGACGGACGACCGTGAGCGGGTCCGGTACCATCCAGCGTGGTCGCTCCTGAATGTCAGTCCGGCCCCAACTCCAACGATCACCAGTTTTGCGTTCCGTGAGACGCTGCAAGCGCACGCCCTGCTATGGGGCAACGGCTACGCGGAGATCCGGCGGAATGGTGCGGGCCGTCCTGTCGAAATGATAATCCTCGAACCAGGGTTAACGTACCCGGATCCAACCGGCGAAGACTTGTCGTACTGGACAAGCAGCGACGCACGCGATGAGTCTCGGCAGATACCTGCTCGAAATGTATTCCACTTGAAAGGGTTATCGAGTGACGGCTGGCAAGGGTACTCCGTGTTTACGATGGCGAAGAATAGCTTCGGACTCGGGCTTGCTCAGGAGAAGCACGGCAACAGGCATTTCCGAAACAACGCCCGCCCGAACATAGCATTGAAGACTGCCGCACACCTGTCAGAAGATCAAGCGACGAGCCTGCGACAACGGTTTGAGGATCGGCACCGCGGACTCGATTCGAGCACGTCGACCGCTGTGCTATCTGGCGGCCTGGAAATTGTCCCGTTCTCAATCTCGAACGAAGACTCGCAGTGGTTGCAGTCGCGAGCGTTCCAGCGAGTCGAGATTGCGTCGTGGTTCAACATCCCGCCTCATATGCTGGGCGACAATACAACGACGGCGTATGCATCCCTAGTCGAAGAGAATCGCAGGTTCCTGGGGCAGACGCTGATGCCGTGGCTTCGCAAGTGGGCTGCCGAATCGGACCTCAAGTTGTTGACGGGGGATGAACGCTCGCAGAAGAAAGTTTACTTCGAGCATAACCTGCAAAGCCTGATCGAGGCCGACAATGTCGCGCTCGTTGACCAGCTGACGAAATTAATTTCTGCCGAACTGATCACGCCGAATGAAGCTCGCCGTAAGTTGAACATGAACAGGCGAGACGATGGAAAGGGCGACCTGTTCCGCAACCCCGCAATCAACCCTGCAGATGTGCCGGTCGATGATGCCGAGCCAATGGACGAGGTTGAGGCGTTCCAGGATCTGGCATCGGACCGGCTGAGGAATGAGCAGCGCCGCGACTTCGCGCACATCACGGCAGCAGCCAAGCGCCGGAATCGGAAAGGGTATTTCGTGAGCTGGGTTGAGGACTACTACGCGACGAAACTGCCAGCACTGACGAAGGCACTTGAGCCAGTCTCGGCAGTGTGGGCTGCGGTTGGTAGACCACTGCACGCAGGTTCGCTGGCGGCTGCCTACTGCGCACGCCATCGCAAGTCAGTGGTCGCCGTGCTGGAAGATACGCCCCGGGACAAGCTGCCGAAGGCATTGTCCGCCCTGTTTGATGAGCTGGAAACATTCCCGAACGAGATTGCTATGCAAGCCTGGAGGGCTCCCGATGTGGAAAATAAATAATTACATTCGCGGCAAGTCTGCCGAAGTCCTGATCTATGGCGAGATCGGCGAGGAGTTTGGGGGAGTGAATGCGGCTGCGTTCTATGATGAGGTGTCGGGACTCGATGCACCTGACGGCATCACGTTCCGCATCAACTCACCGGGCGGCGATGTGTTTGCAGGCTGGGCGATATACAACCAGATTCGCCGGCTGTCGGTGCCGACTGTTACCGCCGTGGATGGACTGGCGGCCAGTATCGCCAGCGTCATTGCGATGGCAGGCGACCGGGTGACTATATCCGAGAACGGCATGCTTATGATCCACAACTCGTGGACGGCACTGTCGTTGGCGGGCGATGCAAATGCATTGGACCAGGGTGCATCCGATATCGAGCGAATGACTGGCACGCTCCGGGCTATTGATGACAGTATCGTAGCGACATACCTGACGCGGGTCTCGCTGGATGAGGACACCCTGCGGGCATACATGAATGCCGAAACCTGGTTCACCAGTTCGCAGTCGCTGGAGCTGGGATTCGTCGATGACGTTACTGAGAACCTGGCGATCGCAGCGTGCCTGGTTCCCGAGGGCAAATATCGCAACACCCCTTCCGTGCTGCTGGCCGGCGAGGCAGGTGACGAGACTCGCCAGAACCTTGCACAGCTGGCAGCGGTGCAGACCAGGGGACCCGACACCCCCGGCGTCGAGGCGTGGCATGCGGGCACCCCCGAAGAAGGCGTCTGGACTCCAGACGGCGGAACCAAGTCCGCCAAGAAAATGGCGGAGGTCGCCAACTGGTTCGACAACAAGCGGAATCCCGAGCTGAAGAAACGGAACCGGGCCCGAGCATGGCTGCGGCTTAACCCGCCACCCGCAAGCGTGTTTGGAGAATAAAGGCCGATCGGCTAGATTAACGGGCGACAACTTATAGCCGTGCGCTTGACGCATGGCAGATCTAAGCGGCCGACATAAACGCGGCGCAGATCACCGACGAGATTCCAACCTCGCCGGCGATTCGCGCCGCGTTTTTTTTGTGCCTGCAGTGTGCTCGCCGGCATCGCCCGGAGCACGAAATGAGCAAGCACGACCCACTGGCCATCCGAGAGAAGATCGCCGCCAAGCATGCCGAAGCCGAAGCCATTGTTGCGCTCGCCGAGAGTGAAGACCGTGAGCTAACGGAACAGGACCACACGCAATTCGACGCCCTGTTAGCTGACATTGGCAAAGAAGATGGCGACGACTCGACTGGACTGTACCGCGAGCTGGTACGGGCCGAGAAGCTGGAATCGCTCCGGCTGGAAATGAAGACGCCCGCCAAGGCGCAGTCGCAAGAACTGGCCGCTCCCGAGAAGCCGGAATACAACATTCGTTCCCTCGGTTGGCAAAACGTTGGCGCGCTCAAGGCATTCAAAGGCCCGAAGGCTGAACAGCACGCATACGAAGCCGGCATGTGGATCAAGGCCGCGATTCTGAAAGATCGCCACGCGGCCGACTGGTGCCGTGACAACCTTGTCGGATTCAGAGCTGCACAAACGGAAGGGACTGACAGCCAAGGCGGCTACACCGTGCCCGATCCGCTCAGTGACGCAGTACTCGAAGCGCGCGATGCGGTCGGCGTCACTCCGCGCATCTCGGACCGGTTCCCGATGACAAGCGACACCCTGAAGATCCCGACCATCGTGTCAGGTCAAACGGTGCAGTATCCGGGCGAAGCGTCGGCGATTACAGCGTCCGACGTGGTCTGGGGACAAGTCGCCCTGACGGCCGTGAAGCGAGCCGTGCTCACGAAAATCAGTTGGGAATTAATCAACGATTCAATCGTGAACATGGCCGACCGTGTTGCATCCCGTGCCGGTTATGAACTGGGCGCGCGGATGGACGTCGAACTGGTTGACGGCGACGGCACAAGTGCATACGGCGGCATCACCGGACTCGTTTCTGGTATCGGTGCCGCTGGCGTGGTCACGATGAGCAGTGGCAACACCGCATTCGAGGATATCACGCTCGCGAACTTGAATGCAGTCGCGGCACTGCTGCCCGACAAGTTTCATGTCGGTGCGAGCTGGCTGATGAATCGTGCGGCATTTGCTGATGCGGTCCAGCGGTTGCTATACGCCGCTGGCGGTAACACGGCAGGCAATATCGCCGACGGGTCAGGTGCACAGCTGTTCGGCTACCCGATCAACTTCACCGAAGCGATGCCGGCAGAGGCTGCGGACAAGTTTGCGTTGTTCTTTGGCGACTTCCGCCAGGCATTAGTGCTGGGCGATCGCACTGCAATCGACGTGACCAGCTCCGAGCATTACGCCTTCAACGAAGACGTTTTGACTTTGAAACTTATTTCTCGCTACGACCTGGAATTCCATCGAGCTGGCGACGGTTCGTCAGCTGGTGCCGTGGTCGGTCTCAAAACGGCGGCCTCTTAATGTTCGTGAAATTTAACCAAGACTGGCGTGGGTATCGTGCCCACACCGTACGGGACATTGGCAACGGCGAAGGCGAACTTCTGGTAATTCGGAAGATCGCCTCGCCGGCCGATGGTCTCGACAAACCAAAAGCCAAACCGAAACGGAAACGCCGTGCACGTCAGAACCACACAGCCGACGACACTGCCCGTTCCCCTGAATGACTGCAAGTCGTACTCGTACATCACCACGACCGATGACGATTCGATGTTGCAGCGCCTCATTCTTGAGGCGGCAGCATTCCTCGAAGATCGCTACAAGTGTTCGATTATGCAGTCGACGTGGAAGCTCGTTTGCGATGGCTGGCAAGATCCACGGTATTGGATCGGCAACGCGATCCAGATTGCCCGCCCGCCATTCGGGGCGGTGTCGTCAATCACCTACCTGGACACCAACGGCGACAGCCAAACTCTGGCGAGCAGTCAGTACCGAGTCGCCACAGATGGCGTGTACGGCCGCATCGTGCCGGCGAAGAACGTGACTTGGCCGACGACCTATGAAGTTATTCAAGACATAACGATAACGCACACGGCCGGATACGCGAGCCAAAGCGATGTGCCGTATGTGGTTCGGCAGGCCGTCAAGGACTGCGTCGACTACTGGTACAACCATCGCGGCACGGGGTTTGATCAGAACACCATAATCGGGCGGGGTATCTTGCCGCAGCTCGATGCCGAGATGGGTTGCGTGGGGGCGCAGGTCGCTTATGCGTAACAAACTTCTCGCCAAGTTCAACACGGGAAGCCTGCGACAGGTGATCGTGCTGCAGACTCCGCCAACTGGTACTGGCACCCGTGGCGAGCGGACTGGTGATTGGTCCAACTTGGCAACCGTGCACGCCAAGGTCGAGACGCTCAGTGGCGATGAGCTGATCCAAGCGCACCAGCTGGTCGCCAACGCTACCCATCGCATCACGATCCGCTACCAGTCTGGATTGACGCCAGAACACCGCGCGAAGTTTGGAAGCCGCTACCTGTACATTCGGGCGGTAAACAATATCGAAGAGCTCAATCGCATAATGGTCCTCACCTGCGAAGAGGAGTTGTAGCGATGGGCGTGATGAAACGGCTCGCAGGAATGGCCCGGCGTCCTCGCAATCGCCGCATTGTGGTGGATGACGAGGCGAGAAGGTTTACAGGTACGAAGCGAGGTGGCGGCCGTCTTGCTAGTACCGGCATGGAAGTCGGGCTAACGATCAAAGGTGCCAAGGCGACTGCGGCCAAGTTCGACCAACTCGATGCCATTACACGACGCAAGGTGCTGCGTAAAGCCACGACCGCAGCGAGCGGTGTGATTCGGAAAGCCGTCAAGCAGAAAGCACCTCGCAAGACAGGACTGCTGCGAAAGTCGCTCGGCTCGAAAGTGGTCAAGTACCAAAAAGGAAATGTGTACACGGCGATCATTGGACAGGCGAAAGGTATCGAAAAACAAAAGGGATTTTCGAAGGCGGTCGCCAGGGCAGTTGGCCACAAGAAGCGAGGCGGCTTGTCTGGCGAGGGGGTCGTGCTGCCGCTCTGGTTGGTGAACAACCCAGTCGAGGCGCACGGCATGCCAGGCAAGCGCAAGGAAAAACGAGACCCCTCGAAGCCGTACGTCTGGACGGTTGGCCGCAAACGCATTTATCGCGAGTACATCCGCAACCATCCGGGCCACTCCGGATCGAAGTTTATTCAGCGCGGAGCACAAGCCAGCCAGCAGCCTGCCGGCACTGCATTCCGTCGCAAGTTCAAGGCTGAGCTCGCACTCGAAATGAGGAAGTTACGCAGTGCCTAGTATCGGCGAAGACCTCCGCACGTTCCTGCTCGCTGATGGCGGCATAAGCACCGCCGTGGGTGGCGAACGCTGCTACCAAAACGAGGCAGTCGAAAACTACGAAGGCTCGTACATCTGGTATCAGCGCAACGACACCGAGCCACTGCAGACACTTGACGAAGCGGCAGGCACGCGGCCGTGGACTGAGTACCTCGATATCGAAGCGATCTCAGAATCAATCGATGGGGCGATTGACCTCGGTGACCTGATCCGGGGCAAGCATGCAACTCGCGGCACGTTCGGGGCCGGCACAGTGTCCGGCATCTTTATCCAAAGTCAATCCGACTCGTATGTCCCCCGTGGAGATGCAAGCGACGACGGCCTGCATGTGTGCGCGTTTTCGTTGCAAATTGTCGGCTATCAACCTGGGAGTTAGAACATGGCAAGCGCAAGACTCGGACTCGGTACGCTCGTGAAATATGACCACGACAACGATGCGTCATTCACCACGATTGGTGAGATTACATCGATCGACCCCCCGCCGCGAGAGTATGAGTCGGTCGACGCCACCGACCTCGCAGATACTTTGTCCGTCGCGCTTCAGGGACTGGAACAAAATTCGATCTGCACTTTTAACCAAATTTATACCGATGGCGACACAGTGCACGAGTACATCGACTCGGCATTTGATTCGAAGCATAACTATTCGTGGCAACTGGTCTTCGTTGCAGACAGTGGCGGCGGGGCGTCTCGCACCTGGCAATTCACGGGCCGGGTTATGGGTATCGACCACGACACAGTCGATGCGTCGAGCGTCTGCTCGCGTGTTATTACGGTGCAACGCACATCCGCTATCACACGGAGCTGACGACGTGCCGAAGTTTGTCGACGTAGAATTACCCGGCTTCGGTGCTGCCCGGTTTGCAAGGCTGCAGCCGTGGCAGCGACACCGGCTGCAGTTTGAGCTGCGGTTCGCAGACATTGAGTCAGTCGAGCAGATGGACGTTCGCCGCTGTGCTCGGCTGGTGCAGATCGTTGCCGTGCCGAAGGATTCTGCCGTGCTTATTTATCCAGGCGGGCCGGGGCTTGAGGTTGTTTTAAGTGATTGCACAGGGGATGAGCTGCGTGAGCTTGCTGCAATTGCTTGTTCGCAAAATGAGGTGTTCGGAAATGCGAAAGACGCTAACAGAGCTGATCGCCGAGAGACGGGCGACGACTGAGGTTGAGGTCGTTGACTGGGGCGGGGCGGTTACCCTGGCAAGGCTGCCGGCAAGGGACCGGCTAGAACTGCTCGAGCGGATCAGTGACAAGACGAACCAGGATGGCGAACTGCCGGTGACAATCGCGCTCGACGAATATGTCTGGGCGATCAGCAAAAGCGTAGCGAATGAGGGCGGCGACCTCGTGTTCGATACTGATGAGGGACGCAAGTTCCTGTACGGCGAACGGCTCGATGTCCTGGTTGCAGTGTTTCAGGCTGTGAGCGATTTCAATCTCGGGAACCTGGACAGCGAGATCGAGGCGGCAAAAAAAAACTAAAGGGCGATTCGTTATGGCGAGTTTGTTTCGAGATCTGTGCGCGGCTTGGGATTCCCCATCCCGATTACTTGCTGCAGCCTCACGGGCCGCTGAGCTGGCACCAGGTTCTCGACTGGCTTGCACTCTACGACGAACAGCCGTGGGGCGATCAGCGCGACGACCTGCGGGCATTCGCGGCCGCGACTATTTCAATCGCTCCGCACTTGGAACGGAACGCAAAGTTGCCCGAGCCGGAATTTCCCTATTGGGACACCGGGACCACTTCGCCTGCGGATGCGTTGCAACGCATGCGGGAGTTTGACGAGCGATGGCAAAAGTCATAAGCAAAATGTCGGTCATGATCTCGGGCAGCGCCCGTGGTCTCACTAATGCATTCAAGAAAGCAGGGCAGTCGACAAAGAAATTCGAAGGCGTCGTGAGGATGGCGAACGCCAGTATTGTGCGGCTCGGTAAGTCGGCACTCGGGGCAGCGGCGGGCATTGCGGGCTTCCTTGGCGCAGCGAGCGGGTTCAACTTCCTCGGGGATGCACTGAAGACCGCCGGCGACATGGAAGAGACCGTCGACCTGCTCGGCACCGTGTTTGGCAAGAACGCCAAGAAGGTGCACGAATTCGTTGACACCATGACGAAGGGCATGGGCCGCTCGAAGTTACAGATGACGACATTTGCAACGGAGCTTGGGTCGTTCCTGGATGCAACGGGCTTTAAGGGTACGCAGCTGCTAACGATGGTTGAGCAGCTCACGGCTCGGGTTGTTGACTTGGCGAGCGAGGGCAACCAGCTCGATGAAGACAACCTCGAACGGTTCCGTGCCGCATTGTCAGGTTCCGGCGAGGTTCTACAACGATTCGGTATCTTCCTGAACGAAACCACCATAAAAGCAAAGTTGCTCGAAAAAGGGCTGAAGAAAGCAACGGCCACGCCAATGCAGATCGCGCTGGCGAGGTACGAGATCATAATGGAGGGTTCGTCGAGATCGTTCAACAACGCAGCCAACACGATCCACAGCTACACGAACTCGATGAAGAAATTACAGGCACAGGTCGAAGACCTGAAACTGTCGATCGGTCAGGCACTGTTGCCGACTGTTACGAAGCTAATCAAACAGCTGCAAAAGACGGTCGACTTCATCCACAAAAACGGCATGGCGATGGCAAAGGCGACTACGCAGGTGCTTGCGTTTGCTGCCGGGTGGGTGTCCGTCGCGGTCGTGTTGCCAAAGATACTTGTGGCGATTCCCAAGTTGATAAAGGCGATCGGAGGGATGGCGAAAGCGATTGCACTGTTGCAAGGTGTCACCGGGGTCGGGCTGCTCAAGGTCGTCGCCGGGCTGGCTGCCGGTGCTGGTCTGGCGTGGGTCGTTGGCAAGCAGTTTGATTCGATTGCGGATGGCCTGCAAACAACAACCGAGAAGGCTGACGAAACCGCCACGGCAGTGGATAAGGTAACCAAGTCCGTCAAGAAGGTTGCGGCCGAGGCGAAGAAAGCGAAGGTCGACCTCGGTTTCAGTGGCGGCGATGTGGGTGCCGCCCGAGCTGGAACACGGGCCGGGTTTAGCGCTGTGCATTCTGGCCGCAAGCAGTTGCTGCGGATGTTGCAACAGATGAAAGAAGCGCAGCGAGAACGCAAGAAGCAAACCGCCGCGCTGAACGAGATCAGTCAGAACACGGCCGAGACAATTACCATTCGGCAGGCAAATATATGACGGTTACCAGCGTAACAAAATCATGGCGGGGAAGTGGCGGCTCGAAGGAAGTTGGCAAGCGCTCCTATGTTGTCCACTATCGCGTCGAGACCGACGACGCGACTGATGGCGTTAAAACGGTGCTGAACCATTTCCGCGATACGGCAAGTCTGCCGCACCTTGGTGATGTGTACACGTACGAGGGGAGTGGCGTTGTTTCGGATCTCGGCGTCAAGCTCTGGAAGATCGACCCGGTGCGAGACTTGCAAAGTGCGACGTCGTGGAACGTGGCCGTTTCATATAAGAGTCCGGACAAGCCGCAAGAGGACGAACCGGCCGGTGGCGGTGGCGGTGGTGTTGGCGAGGATGAAGATGGCGAGCCAACTGAGAACCCGCTCGACTTCCATGGCGACCTCGATATCTCATTCGTTGACGTGACTCGACCAGTCGATAGGGCAATCTATCGTAGCGGCTTTACTAACTATGCAATCGAGACGGGGCTGGTCGACCCGAGGTACATTCAGCCAGCCGAGCAACTTTACGGCGGCAGGGATACCGAGGGGCCCGTTGTCAACTCGGCAATGATTCCGTTCAATCCTCCGCTCGAAAGAAACGCCACTCGCATTAGTCTGCGTTACTCGAAGAACCTGGAAGAGTACCCGCAGCAGCAGGCGGCACAGTTTCATCGGGCCGTCAACGAGGAAGCGGTTACGTTCGATTTCAAGTACCAGAAACTTAAGTTCGCAATCGAGCCATACAAGGCGCAGTGCGTCTCGATTAACGGCACGTTCAATGAGGCAAACGGAATCAAGTTCTGGCGTGTGACGTGGGACATTCTCGTCGATGACGAGTTTGGATTCCGTGAGAAGGTTGTCGACCGTGGACTGCACGCCCGTGCCATGGTTGGCGACCCGGATGGCCGTGGCGGGACAATCACCAGCGTGTCGGCGGACCAGGTAACCTGGCGACGGATCACAGACAAGAATGGCAACCCCGTGTCCGAGCCGGTTCTCCTGAATGGCAACGGGCAGCCATTGCAGCTCAAGGGCGGCGGTTCGTTTGAAGCGATCGAGCCCGTTTATATTACGTACTCGATTTACCCCGAGAAGCCATTCGTTCAAATTGGCTTACCCATAGCAGGACCCGAATAATCATGGCACAGACCACATTCCAAGGCTCAATTTTCGTGCCCGGCGACCTGACTCTTAGCGGGTCAATTGTCCCCGGTATCACACGCAGCTCGCTAGTACAGGACGACCTGCAGACTTATGTCGTTCCGTTCCGAGATTTTAGGGTACACGACAACCTGTCTTCGCTGTTACCAGCTACGGCAGCGAGTGACGACCTTGGGCTTGACGGCGAGACGTTTGGCACAGAGACGCCATACCTCGTAACCTCTGATGCCAAGGCGACCACGGTTACCCAGTACGGGCGATTTCAGTTTGCGTTGCCGCCCGAGTATGTTAGCGGCCAGTCGGTCCGGGTCGAGATAAAGGCAGGGATGAAGACCACCGTCTCGGATGGCACCGCGACCGTCGACGTGTCTGTCTACGAAAGCGATGACGATGGCGGCGTGGGTTCCGACCTCTGTGCGACTGCGGCACAGTCTATTAACTCGCTCACGCAGGCAACCCTTGCGTTTGACGTAACGGCAACATCGCTGTCCGCTGGCGACCTGCTCGACTGCCGTGTGGCCGTGGCAATCACCGACAGCGCTACAGGCACTGCCGTGCTCGGCAAGGTGTCCCGACTGTCAATCCTGGCGGACATTAAAGGCTGAGCGATGCCAGAACTCTACACGCTGAGTCGAGCCAGTATCGCGAAGCTGGCTGCGGACCATGAACGGCTTTCGCACATGGTGCGGAACCTGCAAGCGAGGCTCGCGGAATTCTCCAGCACGCCAGCCGCTGGCGTCACGTTCTACCCTGGCAAGACTACCAGCGAAATTACGGCGCTGAGCTCCAGCACGCCCGGCAGTGGGACGGCTGACATATACGCTCGCAACACCAGCAGCAATACGCTCGCACAAGTCGGCAGCGAAAGCGAGACAATCTACAACATCGGCGGAACAATTGAGTCCGGCGAGTGGTGCTTGTTTAACCGCGATGCATATGGCGACTGGTGGGTTGTCGTTGTCCCGTGTGAGTAATTGCAATGCCGTGGAAGATCGACCAACCTGGTTGCGACTGCTGCGGATGCGGGCGGGTCGAAGATGACTTTTCGACTGACACGATCACCAACTATCAACAGATGTCGGGGTCGTGGTCAATCAGCGATGGCGAGCTGGCCACAGCGAGCGACAACGCTGTTCTCAAGTCAACGACTACGGGGCTGCTATACCAGCAACTCGCTACGCAGTTTGTGAGTACCGGCCGGAAGTCCGTCAAGCTGCTGGGCGGGATGTCGTCCGGCATCCAGTACGTTTACGCACAGGTCGAGTTCGATAGCAGCGGGACCTGCGGTTGGCTGGAGATTAGAAACAAGACAGCGATCGGCGATAGCCGTGTTGGGGAACGTCGGCGGCTGGAGGATCTCGACCCAGCTGACGCACATTCGTTAACGATGTGCATTAAACCGGATGACGACCTGAGCGATGCTGCGATCTATGCAACGCTCGACGGTGCGTGCTTATATGTGGAGCTCACGCAGACACCTTCCGTCGGTGCTGGACTAGGGACTGGCACGGGTGGGTCCGACGATGTGGTGTTTTCTTTCTTCCGTTGGTCAGATTCCAAGTCGCCGGACAATGAATGCCCCGAGTGCGACTGCCCATGCGAGTCGAGCTTCGACAACTTCGACCGTGCCAATTCAGATGCCAAGCCGGTTGGCGATGACGAGATTGGCTGTCTATGGGAAACCTGCTCGAACTTCTGGAAGATAAGTTCGGGCGAGCTGGTTGGCTGGGCCGATGCAAATGTGCAGCACCTGGTGCCGATCGATGCAAGATCGAAAGAGCAGTATGCGTCCGTGTTGTGTCGGGGCGATCAAGGCACGAAGGCGTTGCTGTACTTGGGCTATGAATGTGGTTCGAGTTCGATGTGCGCTGTTATCGAGTTTTGGAGCACCCCCGGCAAAAGTAAACTTGCGATCTCGAACGATAATGGCTCGACGTACTACAACGGTTGGCAGTATATCGATACGACTGGGCTTGCGGGTGCTTCCGGCGGGATGGGTTCGGGTGTCTTTCCTGCTTTCAATGTGCTCGGCCGGGGCATGACACAGCTCGAAGCCTGTCTGCGGAACGGCAAGTTTTACGCATCGGCTGGTGGCGAGCGAATCTCGGCTGGCGACTCCAGTGCTGGCACCGTGCCGTTCGCAGGTCTCGGGGTCCGCTATCACAACAACGGCACACCGGAAACAGGAATTCGCAAGCCAGTTTTCTTCGACGATTTCCAGGCTGGCAAGGGCGGCAGTCCGTGTGGCGAGTGTGACAAGGTTGACAGTAGCGGAGGCTCGATGTGTAGCCACTGCGTCGAGGGTACGGCACCAGGTGCCATGCTGTTGACCTATCCAAACTTGACGGGCAGCTGCGACAGCTGCACGGAGCTCGGGGGGAATTTCGTGCTCCGTTCAACCGGCGAGCTTGATTGTTGCCGCTGGGCAAGGGGCGTGGGCTGCGGGTGCCGGTCAACAGCTGCCGGCGGAACCCTGACATTGTGCCATGATGCAACGGACGGGTACGTGTTGGAGTACACGCAACAATGCAATTGGTTTGACGCAGTGGTCGAGAAGCATGTTTGGTCCGTCTCGCTGGGGACCGATAAACCGGACTGTTCAACCATCGACGCCACGCTGACGCTAGATAGCACTGCAGGCGGCTGTAGTGCCACAGGGACGACCGTCAGGGTGCGGAGTGCGTAACCATGTGGACATGCGACAAGTGCGGACTGACGGCAAATCTGGGCCCGGACGACTTCCCGTTGACCTGCTCGTGCGGGCAAATGTACCAGGTTGGCAAGTCACGCGGCCTCGGTGATAGTCTAGCGAAGCTGACGAAGGCGGTTGGGGTGCGTCCTTGCGGAGGCTGTGAGAAGCGGCGGAAGGTGCTCAACGACTGGTTCCCGTTTGGTTCTGGCGAGAAATAGCGATAATAGGTTTCATGCCTGATCAACCGTATACGCCAGCCACTGACCACGACGGGCGGCACACCGTGAGCGATGAACATGATCGCCACGTCGTGGTCGTTGCTACAGCGAAAGCGGCGCAAGATCTGGCGGCGGCGATGAACATTGGAGCGTTCGAGGTTGCAGCGAGAACGCTGGACGCGATTCGCAAAATGGGAAGTTAAAACACAACGCACCCGGCGCGCTGACTAGACGCCACGACCGAGCCTCCCATTCCCCGCGCTCGGTGCCGGGTGCTTTTTTTTCTCAGGTCCGACGATGGTCTATTGGATGAACTGCCGCGAGTGCGGCGAGCTGATCGACGAGTTCGATGAACGCTGGCCAGATGGTGGCTTCGAGGACCATATTTGCAAGACGTGCCATCCGGCAAAGGGTGACGAGGATGACGACTGACGCCAGCAAAATCCAGCAGCACGGAATCATCGGACTATTGACTGCGATACTCGCGGTCTCGGGATGGGGTGCGGTGAAGCCTGACGATGTCGACAGGGCACTTAGTGCGCACGGCGAAGAGATCCAGGCACTGCGGGAGCACCAGGCGGAACTGCGTTTCAGTATCAAACTGCTCGCCGAGAATGTGCGGCGGCTAACTGACGTTATCGAACAGGGACGCCCGTGAGGTTGCACCTCGATGGCCACTACTGGACCTACACCGAGCCTCGCAAAATCCAGTGGAATGGCGAGTCTATCGATGGTCTATGCATCCGCGAACCTGCTCGGCAGATCAAGGTCGCCCGCAGGCTGCGAGGTAAACACCGAGCCGAGGTGCAGCTGCACGAGCTCGCACATGCGGCATCGTTCTCGGACTCGGAGCACTTCGTCACGATCTGGGCAAGCTCGACGACCGAGCTGCTGTATGCGACTGGCGTGCGATTGTGCCGGAAGCCTGGCAACGCTGGCGGAGCCGAACTGATTCGCAATGTGCTATTCCATACGTTGAGGATTGCACGGCATCACCTGGACGACGATGAAGGGTTGCGGCCGGTTGCCGATGACCTTACCCGAGCGCTACGGAGGTTGGGATGGCGGGAATACATGAGCCGATGAAAACGAAAACCTGGGCTGCGGCCTGGGATCGCATCCTCCGGCAGATCTATTTGCGGGAGCGACGCAACGAAGGGTCGTGGGATTATGCGCTAGAGAAACTTGCTCGACGTAGCGACCGGGATGCATGGGGCCCGGCCTTGACGCGTCTCGCACACCTCGCCAACCAGCAGGCGGATGCCGAGACCGAGTGGGGTCGAGCGCTAGACAAGCTCCGGCGAGCCAATGACCAGCGATTGAAGAGGATCGAAGATGCGGAAGCGGCCGAGGGTAAGTAGACAACAGCTCGATGCGTTGCTGCGTGAGCAAAACAATCGCTGTGCCTTGACCGGGCTGCAGATCACTCCGCAGACTGTTTCGCTTGACCACGTGCAACCGCTGTCCCGTGGCGGCTCTACCGACCTGCATAATTGCCAGCTGACACTGCGAACGGCGAACCACATGAAGGGTTCGCTAACGCACGAGGAGTTTGTTGCATTGTGCCGGGCAGTGATTGCCGAAGACAATCGGCAGAAACGTCGAAAGAAAGGCCGCAAGCGGCCATCTCGGGCCAGAAAAAAACGCGGATTCGGAAAAAACTTTCGCCGTTTTTCAGGGCAATCCCGGCGTTCCTGAAAATTTTCTCCGTGAGTACTGGAAGATCGCTTGTGCTTTGGTCGATAAGATCATATCTTATTAACCATGGCAAGTACGAAACACACACGCAAAGGGGAAAACATGACAGTTAAACGCATTCGGAATCATGGCGGTGGAAAAGTCGCGACAACCTGTATTGATGGGCGGGAAGTGGCTATCTGGAAGGAGTTCGGATGCTGGAGCGTGCTGCCTAGGATTCGTAATCGCCAGCAGAGTCAGTACATGGAGATTCACGACTTCGGCAGCGGCCCCCGGTTTCAGAAGTTTGGGCTGGCAGTTGCTGAGCTCGACCGCCTGGCCGCAGCCAGTAGCTAGTTCGAAACCAATTCACACGCAAAGGGGAAAACATGACACTCGCAGAAGAAATCAAAAGACGCCCGCCACACCGCAAGACCGAGCTGATTGCAGTAGCCGCTCGGGCACTACACGCACGCGACCTCGACGCACTGTCCGTGTGCGAGGATGTGGTCAATCGCTGGGAATTGGAAGAGGACGAGCGGGAAGCACTCGACGACCTTATCCTGGCGATGACTGAAGCCGTTCATGACCTGCCCGAGTGACTCAAACCGAAGAAGGGGAATCGAGATGGCGGAGAAGAAAACAAAGTTCGTTTGCGTGTACAAGGAACATGAGGGATATCGCAGCGAGATCCACCAGCAGCAATACGGCAACCGCAATTATGTCGTTGTCGTCATGCCGGGCGGAGGATGCTGCCGTAGCAGGACTGTCTATACCGTTTACACGAAGGCGGATTGGTGCGAGCGAGGTGAGTATGCCGAGGAAATCGATATCGAGGTTGGCAGCCGTACCTCGCGGGCGGAAGTAAAGCGGATCGCCACGGCAGTGCTGGCGGCAGAATATGAGCCGGGGCTGCGGCCGGCAAAGGTAGTCGAACGATTCGGGATGTTTATTTAAGGGGGGCGGCCAAATGATTGCACCTCGTGAAGCGGACAAGGTGACCAGGTACACACGGGCCGGCAAGGCTGGGCGGCTTATCAGCTGCCCGATCTGCGGGGCCGAGGTGCTGGTATTTAACTTTGCGTGGTCGGCGTTGACCTGCGGGCAGTGTGGGAGCGACGTCAAGAAGGCTGCGTGGGAACTAGTCACAGACAAGCAGGGGACGGGCATGGCAAAGTATCACCAAAAGCCGGAGAGTTTGTACGACTCTTTGGTCATGATCCTCGAACTGGCGATGGATGCGCCATCGGATGCGCAGGCAAAGCGGGCGGCGGAGCTCGCACAGCAGATTGCCGCCAAACTGACCGATGCCGAGATCCAGTCTGCAAAGGCGGAAGCCGCCCGGGAGGGCTGTCCGCAGTTCAGGCTGCCGCCGGGTGTCACATCGTGCTGGATCGAGTTGGAGAACGGCACGTTCTATGTGGATGACTCGACGGGCGAGCACCTGGCATACTGGGCCCCAAAAGGCGGCAAGCCGCAGCAGTGCGGGAACGGAGCGATTGATGAGTAGAACAGGCACCGAGAGTCCGTGGAAAAACAATGGCGGGAAACGGGCCGGATCTGGCCAGCCAGTAAAGCACCCGGAAGGCCGAACCGTGCCGCTGGCCATTACCGTGCCGGCAGCACTGGTTGAGAAGATAGACCGGCTGGCGAAGACGGCGAAGGTTTCCAGGTCGGCAGCTGTCGCAGAGCTGATTCGCAAGCATAGGGGGCGGCTGTGAGATTATCCCTGAATCGGCCGATTCAGGGATATCATCAGGGATAAACAATGGCGAACCAGGGATAAACAATGGCGAACCAGGGATAACACCAGGGATAAATATCGGGGGCATTCGGACAGGATAATTTGTCCGCGCTATTTGTCCGAGGGCCGCCATAAAGCATGTGGCATCGCCATAAAGTGTGTGGCAATCGCTGCCATTCGAACAAACTAATTTGTTCGAGCTATTTGTTCGAGGCATTTGTTAGAGCTTGTTAGAGGGCCGATAAATTACCTAGTGTGAAGTTTGGCTTGCGCGCAAGCCAAACGGGGTGTCAACGTGTGTCACCTTGTGCCACCGGGACACAATGGGTAAAGTTTGTTTTCGTTGCTATTGAAGGGGAAAACGCTAATTTCCGGCGTTTTTTGAGTCTTGCGGGTGTGGTGGAATTGGCAGACACGCATGGTTGAGGGATATGTCTTAACAACGACTGCTTGTCACACCGCCCACCTCCCTTAGACTCTTCTATACAAGACGCATGATGCGTCTTCTCGCCCCCTCAGTGGCGTTGGTTCAGTGCCGAGTTTGGCTTGCGCGCAAGCCAAACGCAAAATCCATCTAGTCGAGGGGAAAGACTATG